>ENA-UZWV01006453-UZWV01006453.1-metagenome-genome-assembly--contig:-Day-3-1m-contig-6453_pt1 | contig 46408 bp, 39 predicted proteins | sample MGYA00260342_ERZ794902 | MGnify/ENA metagenome assembly ERZ794902
AACTTGGAGCCCAGCTTTTGACCCCAATACCACAACAACATACACCTTTACCCCTAATGCGGGGCAATGTGCCGCAACAGTTGATATGACTATTGGAATTACTCCGCTAACAACACCAGATTTTACGCCAATTGCTGATGTATGTATCGGTACAAGTTTGACCATTCCTACAACATCAAACAACGGTATAACAGGAACTTGGAGCCCAGCTTTCGACCCAACAACTACAACGTTATATACATTTACGCCAAACCCTAATCAATGTGCTAATCAAACTACTATGACGATTGGTATTACACCTGAAACAACATCAACATTTAGTCCAATAGCTCCTATATGTGAAGGCACAAATATAGTGCTACCAACGGCATCAAATGAAGGCTTCACAGGCGCTTGGAACCCAGCTTTTGACCCCAATACCACAACAACATACACCTTTACCCCTGATACGGGGCAATGTGCTTCTGGAACAACCCTAACTGTAGGTATTATTCCAACTGTTACACCTACATTTACTCCAATAGACCCTATATGCTTTGGCGATGCTATTGGACCATTACCAACAACATCTAATAATGGAATTAATGGAACATGGTTTCCAACTACAATTGACAATACAACCACAACAACGTATATTTTTACGCCAAATGGTGGAAATTGTGTAGAAAATACAACATTAGAGGTTATAGTATTGCAACAAATAACACCGACATTCCAAATAGATGATATTTGTATTGGAGAAACTATTCCTTCATTACCAAATTTTTCTCAAGAAGGAATTTCTGGAACTTGGAGCCCTGCAATTAATAATTTAGCGACTACAACATACACATTCACTCCAGATCCTGGACAATGTGCAAATTCGACTACAGAAACAATTCAAGTTAACCTAATAAGCACCCTAGCGATTATTACTGAAAATACTTCTGCACCATTTGAAAGCAACCAAATTGTTGAAGTTACAGTAACCGGTGGAAGTGGTAATTATGAATATCAACTGGATGGAGGAAATTGGCAAACAAGTTCTATTTTTCAAAACGTAGTAGGATGCCAAGATCATATTGTTAAAGTTAGAGATGCAGAGGGGTGTAGCAACGAACCAGAATCTGCGGTTACAATCCTTTCATACCCCAAGTTTTTTACCCCAAATGGTGATGGTTTTAATGATTTTTGGAATATAAAATGTCTTAGAAATAGTACAGGTTTAGTTTCAATATTTGATCGATTTGGGAAACTTCTAAAACAATTTAAAACCACAGGCTCAGGTTGGAATGGCACTTACAATAATAATCTTATGCCAACAAGCGATTATTGGTTTTTGGTAACGTATTATGATGAAAATGGAATTGAAAAAGAATTCAGATCTCATTTTACATTAAGACGATAAAAAATTAAAAATAAGCTTTCAATTGTACTGTTCCAGTATGAATTGTTCGGCTCGTTTCGGTTTTTCTGCCAAAATAATTCAAATTCAAATCTAAAAACTTTGTGAGTTTTTTTTGTGCAATTAACGACCAAGTAAAATTTGTTCCAGGCTGTAAACCTTCCATCATTTGGTAGGCAACAGGCGTGTTTGCATTACCCTCAAAAGCATTTGAAAAATAGTTAAATTCTGCTGAAATAGAAGAACTTGTGTTTTGATTCATAACAGCAGAAACCCCAAGTTTATGCTGCTTCAAATATTCATTATCATTAATTAAATTTTCTTTTTGTTGAAACTGATAAAAAACATCAAAACGTTTATTATCATCTAATAAATATGAAATCTTCGGGTTTATTAAAATTTGATCTAACTCAAAATTTTTAGAAGAATAATTTTCACTTTCAGATTTATTGTTATCAACGTTAAATTGAAAATTTAAAAGCCATTGTTGCTGAATTTTATGCGTAAAATTCAATTGATGCGCATAGCTTTTTTGGGCAATAGAGCCAAAAGATAAAACATTCTTCAACTCTGAACCCGAAAAACTATAGGACACAGTATAGTGTTGTCTGCCTCTATTAAAAAACAATTGATTTCTAAAATTGGACTGCAATGCAAGTTGATTTTCTGAGCCCGATTGAAATGGATTTAAATTTATGTTTTGCCCATCATTTTGTTGTTTTCTGTCAATTAAAAATGTGGTTTGATTATAAAAATGAGACCAAAAACGTTTTGCCTTATTTGAAGATCCACACCAATGAATAGGATCAATTATCAACGATTGACTCAAGCGGTTCTGATGCGTTCGAATATAAACTTGATTTGGCAAAAGCACTCGAATATACGTTGCTTGATCCTGAAATTGTGCAACTTCAAATTCTTCTAGTTCCTGAATGCCGTTGCCATTATAATCAAACCATACAAAGCTTCCTTGCCCTGGCTCAACTTCTACATAAGTAAAATCTTGTTGTGGGAGTTGGCCTGAACTTGTCTCATAAACAGTTTGCCATTGGACTAGATTTTTGGCCAACTTTTGATCATAAAACAATCTTGAGTTAAGAATTTTTTGAATTGATTTATTTTCATCTTCAGGCTTAAAAACTCTATAATTTGCATACAAACTCAAATTTGTAGATTCATTTCGAATCATTTGCGTATTTGAATAATAGGTGTCAGACGAATTAACACGATTCAAAGTGTTATTTTGCACACTATCATTATGCCGTTTGATATACCCTACTTTCATAAAAACTTTTGTTGAATCTCCAACGCCTATAAACGTTTCGTAGGTACTAAATTTTTGACTTTGAAGGTCTAAGTCTTCTGATGGAAGTTTAGTGATTTTATTTTGTTCTGTAGAAAATTTAAATCCTGGCCAAAACACTCCAGCATCGTATTTGAGTTGAGATAAAGAACGAAAAAAAGTTGACGTTGATCGCGAACCGTTTGTAGTTAGAACACTAGAATTTGTTCGAAACTCAAAATTCTTTAGACGTATATTTGAATTTAAAATATGGCGATTTCCATTAAAATCCTTTGAAAAATTCAGATGCTGATATTGATAATTAATTTGATTTAAATCTGTATTATAAAAAGAAACTCCAGCGTTCACAAAAAGCTGATCGCCAAAATCCGAAACAACCTGGTTACTTGTCGGTTGATCTAAATTCCAATCTCTATTAAATTCTGGATTATAAAGTCCTTCTAAATTTCTAAAATCTTTGTGAATATAATCCATTTCAGAATCCACATTAATGTTCCACTTATTAAATTTAAAAACCTTTTGTTTTACAGCCAGTCGTGCTGCAAAACCATCATTGTCATCGTCTGAAATACCCGAAAATGTATTAAGATCATTTTGACTTGCTGCCAACTCAAAATCTACAGTCGTTTTTTCATTTGGAATATATGCTCCGTTTAAAACTGCAAGTTGTAGTTTAACTGGTGCAACAAGCTGTACAATTGGCTCATAACTTCCTTGCATTTGACCAGATATGGGCGATACATAGCTATAAATATTTGAAATTGCCGTTGAATTTGATAACGTATAATTCCCTTGTTGTTCTCCTACAAACAAAAAGTTAACTTGATATAAACTGTCTTCTGAATTGTTAGAAAATATAAAAATTTCTTCGCCATCAATAATTTCCTTTTTGTATAAAATTCTGTTTTCACTAAACTCTGCTGGTACTGCAGATGGTGCAGTCATAAGTGATTTGTCATCTCCAGCATTGGACAATATTTCTGTCTGATTGGCATTCAAGTTTTGTTGTAATGACTGATTTTTTAAATCATTTTCATTGTAAAATGATACCCCAAATTTTAATTTTTCTGAGTCATATTGAGCGGCAGCATAACCTACAAATCTTGTGTAGTTGCGTTCGCTGAACTGGTAGTCGACAGTAATTCGCATTTCAGAAGTAATGGGATATGTTGGATTAAAAATGATTTCCCCAGCATTATAATCAATAATATAATCTTTAGTCGCACCGCGTTCCAAAGCAATGCCATTGACATATACTGTTTCACTTCCAGAAACAACCAATACAAACAACTCATTATTTGGTCCTTTAAGTTTGTACGGCCCTTGATTCCCTTCTTGAGCAATAAATTGACTTGTTGTAAACTGCCCTCGCACCAATGCGCCAGAAGCATATGCTGTTGTTTTTGATGTATTGTGTTGAAAAACAGAGCTTACAGAAAGCCCTTGCACTCGTTTTGAAAATTCAGCAAAATAAGAGCGGTAATTTTCCAGATCTATATCTCCAGCACGTAATGCCCATTGATCTGTAAAAGCTTCAATAAATACCTGATCAAACTCATCTAAACGTTGGGAATACCCACTCTGTTGCAGAGGAATATTGGCATCTTGAATTGATGCTCTAAGTGTTACTTTCTCACTGATTTTTCCACTAATCTGTAAATCTAACTCACTATTTAAAACAGAATTTTGATTATTACCAATAGTAACGCCTCTCGAAATACTACCAGAAGTCGTTAGGCCGTCAAAAGGAACTGTTTCTTGTGGAGGATTGGATTCTGATATTTGATACAATTTATCCAAAGTCCCCGTTGAATTTACAATGACTGAAGCATCAATTTGCTTGTAAGTTTTGGTTAAAAATTCAGGATATTTTAAATAAGTAACTTCAATTGAATCTGTCTGTGGTAGCATATTTTTGAAGTTTAAAACTGCTTTCTTAAAATCTATAAAATAAGAAGCTGTATCAACAGAAACTCCATTGGAATCTGTAATTTTAAAATAGGAAGGATTGATACTCAGACTATCTAAAACAATGGTTTTATTTGTCGCAATTTTTTTAGTTTGGTACAAACGCTTTGAGTCTTGTGCCAAAACATAAAATGATGAAAATAAAATTACAGAAATCAAAAACCTGTGCATACTTAGTTTTAACTAAAAAAAAAAGAAAATATTTTGTTGATACTTTTCAATAAAACTCTAAAATTATTTAGTGTAAAAGTAAGGCTTTAATTATTTTAGCTAAAATATTCAATTAACTCCATGAAAATTATTTCATACAACGTCAATGGAATTCGAGCTGCTTTAAAAAAAGGGTTTTTGGAATGGTTGGTTGCTGCAAATCCAGATGTGATTTGTTTACAGGAAATTAAAGCCCAAGAAGATCAACTAGATCTTAGTCTATTTGAAACTGCTGGCTATCCTTATACGTATTGGTTTAGCGCTCAAAAAAAAGGCTATAGCGGTGTTGCTGTTTTATCCAAAACAAAACCCAAAAATATAGTTTTTGGAACTGGAATTGAATCTATGGATTTTGAAGGCCGAAACATTCGTGCAGATTTTTCTGATGTTTCTGTAATGAGTTTATACCTTCCATCTGGGACTAATATTCAACGTTTGGAACACAAGTTTGAATATATGGATTTGTTTAAATCATATATTGATGAATTAAAAAAAGAAGTTCCAAATTTGGTGATTTGTGGCGATTACAACATTTGCCATGAGGCCGTCGACATACATGATCCTGTTCGAAACAAAAATGTTTCAGGTTTTTTACCTGAAGAACGTGCATGGATGAGTAATTTTTTAAAAAGTGGATTTGTTGATGCCTTTCGACATCTAAATAAAGCGCCACACCAATACAGCTGGTGGAGTTACAGAGCTAATGCACGTGCCAATAACAAAGGGTGGCGACTAGATTACACATTAGTCTCAACTCCTTTAAAAGAAAATATTAAAAGAGCCGTTATACTATCAGAAGCAGTACATAGCGATCACTGTCCTGTACTATTAGAATTAAATCAATAAAAATTAAAAATCATGTTTAAACACTTCATTATTTTGTCCTTATTTGCACTTACAGCCACATCTTGTGTATCTTCAAAATTGTATAAAGAGCTAGAGGGAAAATACAACACCCTAAAATCAGATTATGATGAATTGTCTGGAAATAATGATCAAGAAGTTCTCCAAAAAAAAGAACTCGAACAACAACTGAGGACACTTCAAGAAGCCTTTGATGACGTAAAAACCGAGCGCGATCAGTTGGCTCAAGAGGTTGAAGCACTTCAAAAAAAATATGAAAATTTAGATGCTGCATATTCTGCGTTGGAGCAAAACAGCTCAAAGTCGATAGATGAAAATGCACAAAAAAACAGAGAGCTTCTTGCTCAACTAGAGGCAAAAGAACAAGCATTAGCTGCAGAAAATGATCGGTTGATGCGACTTGAAGCAGATATGCAAGAACGTTCGCAACGTATTGCAGAACTGGAAGCATTGATAGCAGCAAAAGATCAAGCAATGACAGATTTAAAAAATGCTATATCTAGTGCACTTACTGCTTTTGAAGGCAAAGGACTTACTGTTGAACAACGTAACGGTAAGGTTTATGTGTCTATGGAAAATAAACTTCTTTTTAAATCTGGAAGTTGGTCTGTAGGATCTGAAGGGCGCAAAGCAATTGTTCAACTTGGAAAAGTTCTTGGCGAAAATCCAGATATTGCTGTTTTAATTGAAGGACATACCGATAATGTACCGTTTTCTAATGGCGGTCAAATTTCTGGAAACTGGGATTTATCCACTAAACGCGCAACTTCTATTATTGAGATTTTAAGTGAAAATGACGCCATTAATCTTGAAAATTTAACCGCAGCGGGGCGTAGTGAATATGCTCCAATTGCAACAAATGAAACAACCGAAGGAAAAGCCAAAAACAGACGTATTGAAGTTGTTTTGACTCCTAAACTTGATGAAATTTCTAAACTTCTAAACACTAATTAATGGAATATACATCACTTCCAAATACCAATATTAAAGTAAGTAAAATTTGTCTTGGCACAATGACTTGGGGCAATCAAAATACAGAAGCTGAAGGATTTAATCAGATGGATTATGCTTTGGAACGTGGTGTCAATTTCTTTGATACAGCAGAGCTATATCCTGTTCCAGCTACAAAAGAGACTCAAGGGCAAACGAGTAAAATTATTGGAAATTGGCTAAAAAGAAGTAATAATAGAGAGAAAGTAATTCTTGCAAGTAAAATTGCTGGTCCTGGAGACTATACTGCACATATTAGAACTACAGGGTTTGGAGGCAAATCAATTCAAGAAGCTATTGAGTTAGAACTCAAAAGATTACAAACAGACTACATTGATTTATACCAATTGCATTGGCCAGAACGACACACCAATACCTTTGGGCTAAGAGATTTTAAACCTAGTCCAAACGACCCCTGGCTGGATAATTTCAATGAAGTATTGCATGAGCTAAACAATCTTGTACAAGCAGGAAAAATTAGAGCTTATGGACTTTCCAACGAAAAAGGCTGGGGCACTATGCGCTATGCCGAAGAAGTTCGAAAAGATAATTTGCCAAAAATTACTACAATTCAAAATGCTTATTCTCTATTGAATCGTGTGTTTGAAGGCGACTTAGCAGAAATATCTCATAGAGAAAATATTGGTCTATTGGCCTACTCACCATTAGCTTTTGGTGTGCTTTCTGGTAAATACATCAAAGGCACTGCTGCTGATAATGCACGACTGAAATTGTTTCCAAGATTTGCTCGCTATAGTAGCATGCAATCAACTGAGGCTACAAAACAATATTTGGACTTAGCAAATGACATTGGGATATCACTTACGGCGCTTTCATTGGCTTTTGTAAATCAACGCCCATTTGTAACTAGTAATATTATAGGAGCAACAAATTTGGAACAACTAGAAGAAAATATCAATAGTATAGAAACAAAATTGTGTGAAGACACATTGGCTAGAATCAATGAAATTCATGCTGAGATTCCAAATCCAGCGCCTTGATTTTAGGATTTATTGGCCAACTGACCACAAGCTGCGTCAATGTCTTTACCTCGCGATCTTCGAACAGTTACCGTTATTTTATTGGCTTCAAGCATTGAAACATAACGTTCTATGATAGAAGATTTTGCTTGCTGAAATTCCCCATCATCAATAGGGTTATATTCTATAATATTAACCTTACTTGGTGCAAATTTACAGAAGTCTATTAGCGCTTGAATGTCTTTTACAGTGTCGTTAATACCTTCCCAAACAACATATTCATAAGTAATTTGACGTTTTGTTTTGGCATACCAAACTTCAAGAGCTTCGCGAAGATCTTTTAGTGGAAATGTTTCATTAAAAGGCATAATTTGAGTTCGAACCTCATCTCTTGCAGAATGTAATGATACGGCTAAATTAAATTTGACCTCATCTTCAGCCATTTTTTTAATCATTTTTGGGACTCCAGAAGTCGATACTACAATACGTTTTGGCGACATCCCAAGTCCCTCATCAGAAGTGATTTTATCTATTGCTTTTAAAACATTATTGTAATTCATTAGAGGCTCACCCATACCCATAAAAACGATATTAGTGAGCTTTTTATCATGATAAAGACGGCTTTGTTTATCAATGGCTACAACTTGGTCGTAAATTTCGTCGGGGTTTAAATTTCGCATACGCTTTAACCTTGATGTAGCACAAAACTTACAGTCTAGACTGCACCCCACTTGAGAAGACACACAGGCTGTTGTTCTCTTTGAAGTTGGAATAAGTACAGATTCTACAACAAGACCATCATGCAAACGAATGGCATTCTTTAGCGTTCCATCGGAGCTTCGTTGCATAGTATCTACTTCAATATGGTTTATACTGAAAGCATCATTCAATAATTGACGCGTTTCTAACGACAAATTGGTCATGTCATCAAATTGATGTACTCCTTTTTTCCACAACCATTCATAGACTTGTTTCCCCCTAAAGGCTTTATCGCCATGAGAAGTAAAAAAAGCCATCAATTGCTCTTTTGAAAGTGCACGTATGTCTTGTTTTGTTTGGCTCAATCGTATTACAATTATAAAATAAAAAAAGCCTCCTGGGAGGCTTTATATGTTTTAAAGAATAAGCATGGCATCACCATAACTGTAGAATTTATATTCTTCTTTTACTGCTTCTTTGTAGGCTTTCATTACAAAATCGTAACCTCCAAATGCAGAAGTCATCATTAGCAATGTAGACTTTGGCGTATGGAAATTCGTAATCATACAATTAGCAATTGAAAAATCATACGGCGGAAAAATAAATTTATTAGTCCAGCCACTAAATTCATTAAGTGTACCACTAGAAGACACAGAACTTTCTACAGAACGCATCACGGTTGTTCCTACTGCACAAATTCGTCGTTTTTCTTTTAATGCAGTATTGATTGTTTGTGTGGCATTACTGTCAATAATAATTTCTTCACTATCCATTTTGTGTTTAGAAAGGTCTTCTACCTCAACAGGATTGAAAGTTCCTAATCCAACGTGGAGCGTGAGTTCAGCAAAGTTAATTCCTTTAATTTCAAGACGTTTCAATAAATGCTTTGAAAAATGTAGACCCGCTGTTGGTGCTGCTACTGCTCCTTCATTTTTAGCATAAATTGTTTGGTATCGTTCTTCGTCTTCTGGCTCAACTTCTCTACGAATATATTTTGGAAGAGGTGTTTGCCCTAATTCAGTTAATTTCCTTCTAAATTCTTCATATGATCCATCAAATAAAAATCTAAGAGTTCTTCCTCTTGAAGTAGTATTATCAATAACCTCTGCGACTAAACTTTCATCGTCACCAAAATAAAGCTTATTGCCAATACGGATTTTTCGAGCTGGATCGACTAAAACGTCCCAAAGACGCTGTTCTGCATTGAGCTCTCTTAATAAAAAAACTTCAATACGAGCGCCTGTTTTTTCTTTATTACCAAAAAGCCTTGCTGGAAATACTTTGGTATTATTTAAAACCATAACATCATCTTCATCGAAATAGTCGATAAGATCCTTAAAGTACTTATGCTCAATGGTTTGTTTTTCTCTGTTCAATACCATTAAACGCGCCTCGTCTCTGTGCTCCGAAGGATATTCTGCTAGAAGGTGATCTGGTAAATCAAAGTTAAAATGGGATAATTTCATTTGTTTAAATTTTTTACAAGTTGCAAATATACAATCTCAAAATAGGCGTTGTCAAGTAAATAGAGGTTTATTTTTTCTCAAGATTAAATCCAAGGGTTTGAAGATCATTCCAAAAGTCTGGATATGATTTTGAAACCACCTCTGCATCATCAATAAAAAGTTGTGTTTTTAGGGCAAGTGGTGCAAAGGCCATTGCCATTCGATGATCGTTGTAGGTGCTAATAACAACATCTGAATTTAAATCCAATGGCGATTTCAGTTGTAAGCTGTTGTTTGTAATATTTATGGGTGTTCCTAATTTTTGAATTTCATTTTGAAGCGCCGCCAATCTATCTGTTTCTTTAATTTTTAGCGTATGTAACCCTGTCAAATTACAATCTATTTTCAATCCTAAACATGTTACAACAATAGTTTGTGCGATGTCTGGAGCATTTGACAAATCGATAGATAAGCAATTTGGCAATGAAGCTTCAATTTTTTTTAAAATGAGTGTGGTGCCATCAAATGTACTTTCTACACCCAAATCTTTATAAATTTTTTGAAGTACTGCGTCACCTTGTAAGCTTGTTGACTTATATTCTGAAATAGCAATTAGAGTTCCAACTGGACTGAGCGCAACAATGCTATAAAAGTAAGACGCAGAAGACCAATCAGATTCTACAACAAAAGTTTTTGATGTAAGTTGATGAAATGGTAATACTCTGATTGCATTGGATTCAAAACTAGTTTGAACACCCAATTCATTGAGCAAGGAAAGTGTCATTTTTATATATGGTGTAGAGGTAATTTCTCCCTCCAAATGAAGTGTTAATCCATTTTCTAAAGTTGGCGCAATGAGTAGTAACGCTGAAATATACTGACTGCTAATATTGGCTTTCATTTGTACGCTACTTTTTGTAAGTGTTTTGCCTTCTATCAATAAAGGTGGATAACCATCATTTTTGGTGTAAGATATTGAGGCACCCAAAGCGTTCAATGCATCCACTAAAATTTTAATCGGGCGTTCTTGCATTCGCGAAGAACCTGTTAGTGTTGTTGTTTTCCCCAAGCGCGTTGCATAATATGCAGTCAAAAAACGCATAGCTGTTCCTGCATGATGAATATCTACAACCGAAGCATCTGTTTTTAGGGCTTTTTGCATCAACTGGCTATCATCTGAATTGGACACATTTTTTATCTCCAATCCTTCAAATAGTGCTTGAAGCAATAAAACTCTATTAGATTCACTTTTGGAACCTGTTATTTTCAATTCAGAAAATGAATTAATCTTGGATTGTTTCAGTTGAATCTGCACTATTATTTTAATTTTTGATTGGAATGATGACGGTTATGGTCTCGTTTTGTCTTTAGGTCTAGCTTTTTATCAAAAGCGTCTTGTAAATCTACGCCCGTTTGATTTGCCAAACAAAGTACTACAAAAATAACATCAGCCAATTCCTCACCTAAATCTTTGTTCTTATCAGATTCCTTTTCGCTTTGCTCTCCATAGCGTCGAGCAATAATACGCGCTACCTCCCCTACTTCCTCTGTAAGTTGTGCCATATTGGTGAGCTCATTAAAATAGCGTACCCCATGAGTTTTAATCCATTGATCAACTGTTTCTTGTGCGTTTTGAAGATTCATAACTTTCTATTTTACAAAGAACTAAAGTAATTAATGTCCTTTTTAAATCAAATAATATCGCTTTAAATTAACTAAGAATTATTCACGGTTTTTTGTGTCAATGATAACAGTAACTGGGCCATCATTTAAAAGGTCTATTTTCATGTTTGCACCAAAAACTCCCCACTGAACTTCCTTACCTAAATCGTGTTGTAATTGACTGATAAACTCCTCATACAATGGTATTGCAATTTCTGGTCGTGCAGCTTTTACATAACTTGGCCGATTGCCTTTTTTCGTTTGTGCATGTAACGTAAATTGACTTATTACAAGCGCCTCAAAATTTTGGTCGATTAAAGATAAATTCATCATGTCATTTTCGTCATTAAATATCCTAAGGTTTGAAATTTTTTTACTCAACCATTTTATATCCTCTAAAGTGTCTTCAACAACAATGCCTAAAAAAATGAGAACTCCTGATGCAATTTGACCTTCAATATTATTATCAATTGTTACACTTGCTCTTGTAACTCTTTGAATCACTACTCTCATGGCGTATCGTATGAATCGGTTCGATAATTAGCCTCTTCGCCTTGTAGAATTTGTAGATACGATTTGTAGCGCGATGAAGCTATTTCACTAGAATCAACAGCCTTTTTTACAGCACATTTTGGCTCATGTAAATGAAGACAATTGTGAAACTTACAATTCGTTTTTGTGGAAAATAACTCTGGGAAATAATGATCCAATTCTGCTGGCTCTATATCTACAACACCAAATCCTTTAATGCCAGGGGTGTCAATTATCCTAGCGTCAAAACTTAAATCAAACATTTCCGCAAAAGTAGTTGTATGTTGACCTTGTTGATGCATTTCTGAAATGGCCTTAGTTTTTATATTAAGTCGAGGTTCTATCATATTTATAAGTGTAGATTTCCCTACTCCAGAATGCCCAGAAAACATACTAGTTTTTTCTTTCATTTTTAATTTTATAGCCTTTAAGTTTTCACCTTTTTTAGCCGATATTTTAAGACAATCGTATCCAATTTTCGAATAAATTTGAATCCAATTTTCTACGATAGATTTAGCATCACTATCGTAAGTATCCATTTTATTAAATAACAAAATAGCTTCAATCCCGTATGCTTCAGCGGTGACCAAAAAACGATCTATAAAACTTGTAAATGTCGGTGGATTGTCGATGGTAACCAACAAAAAAACCTGATCAATATTACTCGCAATAATATGGGTTTGCTTGGAAAGATTTACAGATTTTCTAACAATATAATTTTTCCGTATATGAATAGTTTTAATGACACCGGTTTCTTTATTATTACTCGTTTCTAAATCAAAATCAACAACATCACCCACTGCAATAGGATTTGTGCTTTTAATGCCTTGCATACGGAACTTTCCTTTGATACGGCACTCATAAAAAGTACCATTCGAAGCTTTGACAGTGTACCAACTACCTGTCGATTTATAAACCGTTCCTGTCATATATTAAACATCTTTGGAAACACAAAGAAACAAATTTCTTTTTACACCATTTAGTATTCAAAATTATACCAATTAAAAAGGAGTGCAGTTGCACCCCTTTTTTTATCCTTTCAAAATTTGTTTTTGATGATTGATGGATTCTTGATGGATGGCCTTAAAAAGTTTTAGGATAAACTCCTCACTTAGACTGTGCTGTTCCCCTTCAAGAACCATTTTGCCTAGAATTTCGTTCCAACGTTTGCTCTGCAAAACGGCAACATTTTTCTCTTTTTTTAGAGCTCCAATAGCTTCTGCAACTTTCATTCTTTTTCCTAATATTTCTAAAAGTTGATTATCTATGACATCAATTTGTGCACGTAATTTTTGAAGCTCACTAGTATAATCGGCTTCTGTAGTACTTTCATTACGGATTTTTAAATCTTTTGTATACTGAATAAGTGTGCTTGGTGTAATTTGCTGTGCCGCATCACTCCATGCATTATCAGGATCAAAGTGAGTTTCAATCATTAGACCATCGAAATTTAAATCCAAAGCTGTTTGACATACATCAAAAACCATATCGCGCTTTCCTGTGATGTGCGAAGGGTCGTTAATTAGAGGGAGGTCAGGAAATTTCGTTTGTAACTCAATGGCCAATTGCCATTCTGGGTTGTTTCTATATTTTGATTTTTCATAAGTTGAAAACCCTCTATGAATGACTCCTAAATTTTTAATATTTGCCGAAGCCAAGCGCTCTACAGCACCAAGCCATAATGCAAGGTCTGGATTAACAGGGTTTTTAATCAAAACAATTTTATCGGTACCCTCCAATGCATCTGCAATTTCTTGGACAATAAATGGACTTACTGTTGAGCGTGCACCAATCCAAAGTAAGTTAATATCATGTTCTAGTGCCAGCTCTACGTGTGCTCTATTGGCTACTTCGGTTGCTGTTTTTAGTCCTGTTTCGGCTTTTACTTTTTGTAGCCATTTGAGCCCCAAAGCACCTACGCCTTCAAAATTTCCTGGGCGAGTTCGAGGTTTCCAAATCCCTGCTCTATAATAACTAACATCTGAATCTTTAAGTTCGTGAGCAATTTTTAAAACTTGCTCTTCTGTTTCTGCACTACATGGCCCTGCAATGACTAGCGGATGATCTAATTTTAAATCATCTAACCATGTTCTAAGTTGTTTACTATTTTCCATAGTGTTGTTGGTTTAAGAAATTCCTTTAAGTATTGTTTTTATATAATTTGTGTTTTTCATTTCGTTTCGAATGGCTTCAAAATCTTCAGACTCCATTAATTTTTTGAAGTGCGTCAAGTTTTGAATGTACTCATCTAATGTTTCAATAACATTAGTTTTATTTTGTTCAAAAATTGGGGTCCACATCTCTGGTGAGCTTTTTGCTAGCCGCACTGTAGATTCAAATCCACTACCGGCCATGTCAAAAATATTGCTTTCGTTTTTCTCTTTATCAATAACGGTTTTCCCAAGCATAAATGAACTAATATGAGACAGGTGAGACACATAGGCAATGTGTTTATCATGATCTTTTGCGTTCATATGTCGAATACGCATCCCAATAGATTCAAAAATTGAAATTACCTCTTTTGAACGTTTTTCGTCTGTTTTTTCAATATCACAAATGATATTAGTTTTGTTTTTGAATAGCCCCACATGTGCCGCTGTTGGCCCAGAAAATTCTGTTCCTGCTATAGGATGATTGGCCAAAAACTGTGATCGTTTTTGATGGTCATCTACAACCTTACATATGGCCTCTTTTGTAGAACCCATATCAACAACAATCCCTTGTTTTGGAATAAGATCTAAAAGCGTTGGAAGAAGTTTTAATGTCGCATTTACAGGGATGGCCAAAATCACTAAATCGGCATTCTTTATATCATTCAAAATGGCCTTTTTATCTATTAGTCCTGATTCTAATGCTGTGGACAAATGCGCTTCATTATGATCTATTCCGTACACAACAACCTCAGGTTTTAGAGCTTTTAAATCTAAAGCAAAACTACCTCCAATGAGTCCTATTCCTATGACATATACGTTTTTCATACAGTGCGTTTTATAGCTTCATTAATAGACTTTTCTGATGCGCAAAGAGAGAAACGAACATATCCATTTCCATTGGAACCAAAAATAGTTCCAGGGGCTATAAATATATTTTTTTTGTAAAGTAATTCATCAATAAACTGCTCTGAGTCGATGCCATGTGGAAGCTTTGCCCAAACAAACATTCCTGATGTTTTTTTATCAAAATCACAACCCAATTGCGTGGCCAGTTGCCATACAAGTTGTCGGCGTTTTTCATAAATAGCATTCAATTCTTTAAACCATTGTTTTGATGATTTAAGTGCCTCTATGGCTCCTTTCTGAACACCATAAAACATTCCAGAATCCATATTACTTTTTACCTTAATGACATTTTTTATATGATGTGCAGCACCTGAAAGCATACCCACACGCCAACCCGCCATATTGAACGTTTTGCTCAAAGAATTTAGCTCTAAACAAACATCTTTAGCTCCCTCAAAATTGAAAATACTAGTTGGATTGTCATTTAAAATAAAGCTATATGGATTGTCATTTATTAATAAAATATTTTGTGCTTTCGCAAATTGAATCAATGCTGACAAGTGCGATTTTGACGCCTTAGTCCCTGTTGGCATATGCGGGTAATTTACCCACATGAGTTTTACTTTGGACAAGTCCATTTTTGATAATTTATCAAGATTTGGTTGCCATTGCGATTCGTGTTTTAAATCATAAAAAATTGGCGTTGCCCCCAAAAGCTTTGTAACAGAACTATAGGTTGGATAGCCGGGATTTGGAATAAGTACAGCATCTCCTTCATTGAGATATGCCATCGAAATATGCATAATTCCTTCTTTACTCCCCATGAGAGGGAGAATTTCAGATTCAGAATTCAATTCTACACCATAATTATTTTTATAAAAATCAGAAATAGCTATTCTCAGTTCTGGCAACCCTTGATAACTCTGATATTTGTGCGCGGTAACATCTGAAAGGCTAGTGTTGAGCGCTTCAACCACTCGTGGTGGTGGTGGTAAATCTGGACTTCCTATCCCCAAATTAATTACTGGTTTACCATTTGATAAGAGCGTGCGTACTTCTTTCAATTTTCTTGAAAAATAATACTCCTCCACGGTATGTAATCGTTGGGCTACACTACTCATTGTTTAGCATTTTTATATTCTCCTAAAACTTTAAATTCTTCAGCCATAATGGTCATAATGGACTTTGCTTTTTCATAATCTTCATAGGTATCAAAAGTTACGTCCACGAAAAAAGCATATTTCCAAGGTGTATCAATTTTTGGCAAAGACTGTATTTTCGTCAAGTTCAATTTGCAGTCACTCATCACATTTAGCATGGCAGCTAAACTTCCTCTTTTGTGGTCTAACATGAATTTTAATGAGGCTTTATTAATCTTTGCAGATGAATTTTGATGGCGTTCTACAATGACAAATCGGGTTTCGTTTTGCTTGATCGTTTGAATGCTTTTGGCTAAAATTTTCAATTGATAAATTTCGGCTGCGGCTTCGCTTGCAATGGCTGCAATGCCCACAAGCTGCTGATCATGAATTCGTCTCGCCACTTCTGCAGTATCACTATCCTCTACCAATTTGATATGTGGATATTGATCAAAAAACACTTTACACTGCAATAAAGCCATTGGATGCGAGTGAACTTCATTAATATCCATAATATTTTGGCCAGATAGCGCCATTAAATTATGTTGTACATCCAAATAATACTCGCCTGTAATATAAAGCTCATTGACGTCTATCAATGCATAATTTGGAATAATTGAACCTGCAATAGAATTTTCAAGTGCCATGATTGCTGCATCAGCTTTGTGTTGAGCAAGACTTCTCACCACTTCGTTAAATGTTAAAAAAGGTAAGGTTTCAACAGCGTTCAAAAAATAATTTTGTGAAACGATATCGTGAAACGATCCTTGAATTCCTTGTATGGCAACTTTTTTAATCATAAAAAAAAATCTCGGCTTTTGGACCGAGACTTACATTTAAATTTATTGTTTAAAATTATATAAACAAAGTCTCGTTCTTTCCACTAAAAAAGAAATAGAACCAGCTATATGTTGTATAATTTGTGTGTTTCATTGTTGATAATGAACGGCTAAAGTAAATATTTTTTTTTCAAAACAAAATTGAATTTTATTTTTTTTAAAATCTGAAGAGAGTTTTCGACAATTCTAAAATAAAATAGGTTAAAATTGAAGAATATTTATTTTTTAGATGATTTTTTGAAATAGACTCAATCAATTTATAAAGATCAAAGATCCTGTATAGAGTACTGATACATCTACATTTGATGGCTCATTAACAGAGATTAAATTTCCTGTACTGCGTAATACTCCACTCAAAGACTGAACAGGATGCACAGTAATATCATGACTACTACGATGAGAAATTTCAACGTCCTGTGCCAAAAGATTGGTGCCAAAAAAAGCTGTTGTCCCAGAGTAAAACCCCACAAAGAGAGTGTCTGTGCTCCCTGAAATAAAAAATTGGGAGATGTTATTCGAAATAACACTTACGCTTTCATTCTGGACATGTAAATTAAAATCCCCAGAACTTATATTATCTTGATTAAAATTTTCAGAAATCAATTTTAGATTTGGAAATGTCAGTATACCTTCCGATTTGATAGTGTATTGTGTATTGCTTCGTATTTCTTTAAGATTTGGGGTTGTTACAAAAATTTTTGTTGGCGCATAGTTTCGCACCCAATTGCATTGATTATTATCATTAAGCGTCAATAAACCAGAGTTATCAATGGTATAATTTATATCAGAAATCAAATGCTCACCTGATTCTATTTTAAGGTGATATTCCGAACCTTGTAAAAGAAATAGTTCTATATTTTCATTGGCTAAAATTCGATCAAATGGATCAATATTATGTTCTATTGTTGTCAAATCTCCAGCAATTTGAATACAATTCGGAGCATTATCTTTGGCACAAGATAACACTAGAAAGATTATACTATAAAAAAGAAATATTCTCATAATCGTATTCCAAGACTAAATTCTAAGGCTTCAGCTTTTGCCGTATGTGATTTTAAAGTTGCACTCACAAACCATTTTGATGACAAATAATACTTCACTCCAATTCTATTGTACACACGCCCTTCAAAATCAAAAGGAGAATATACATAATACCCTAATTGTGTTTGCACTGAAAATCTTCCAAAAAGAAGTTCGTGTCCAATATAAACCCCAATACGCTTGTAATCTAAATCATGAGCAATATTATTTTCTGGGTAGGCGACACTTTGATAATAAATGTATTCTTTTAAAAATTTTGAATTGAAATATTCGCCACCAATCATGACTAAACTCTTTGGATTTATGCGTTTTTCAGCAAAAGCTGAAAAGATATAAAAAGGAAACTGAGGCGTTCCTACCACATCACTTTGATTGACTCCAGTTCGAAAAATCAATCCAAACCTTATTTTTTTATTTATATCCTCATTGAAGGTTTCAATTTCTTTAGTTTCTTTATTGCTATCAAGAGCAGCGGTAAGGCCAACATTAAATGTAACGGAATTGATACTCGTATTTGGCGCCTTTATATTGGCATTGGATAAATGCAATAATGTTGCTCCAGCCTGTACGCCAATAGGACCAAAGATTTGAGGGCGGACATAATTAAGCATCAAATAAGTCCCACTCAATAAGTCAGAACCAAAAGCTATATTTTTTGGGTTTTTGAGTTTATCATAAGGATTTGTTGCATAAGAAATTCCTTGTGCAAAACGTAGCATCAAACGTCTTTTTAAAAAGTAAAAATTGTAATGCCCATATACTCCATAAGACGAGCCAAGCATTGAATTATTGAAATTTTGAGCGACAAAAGAAGCTCCGAATTCGGGATAATTATACTGAGAATGCCATATTTTTTCCCCAGAAACACGCTTATTCCAACCAATTATAAAACCATTGGGATGCCCTTGAATAAGATGAGTAATATTATCATTGTGGCGTGCAATATTCCCTGAATACATATTGACATCAATAAATGAACTAGAGTTTTCTTTTTGAGCATTACTCAAAAAAAATAGACATAAAAAAGTATATTTAAAGATGTGTTTTGTCATCATATAAGGCGTTGTAAAACTAATTAAATAACTCCGTAAAATCATATAAGCGAGAGAAAGATTTTTTTTTCATTTTATTATATATACATTTGCAATCGACTAATAGAGGATAAATTTGACCTGATTGCAACCTCATAAAAAAAAGCTAAAACAGCACAATTCCTTTTAGCTTGTTGCACTTATTTTTCCTCATAAATATAAATTATGAGTTATTTATTTACGTCCGAAAGTGTTTCTGAAGGTCACCCAGATAAGGTTGCAGACCAAATAAGTGATGCTATAATCGATCATTTTTTAGCTTTTGACCCGCAATCTAAAGTCGCTTGCGAAACTTTAGTAACAACAGGGCAAGTTGTTTTGGCAGGTGAAGTCAAATCTAAGACGTATTTGGATGTACAACAAATTGCAAGGGATACCATCAATAAAATTGGCTACACCAAAGGTGAATATATGTTTGATGGCAATTCGTGTGGCGTATTGTCTGCCATTCACGAGCAATCGGATGACATTAACAGAGGAGTAGACAAAGAAAATCCCGAAGAACAAGGTGCTGGAGATCAAGGCATGATGTTTGGTTATGCCACTAACGAAACTGAAAACTTTATGCCTTTGGCTTTAGATTTATCACATCTAATTTTAAAAGAATTAGCAGAATTACGCAGAGAACATAAAGAAATTACATATCTACGACCAGATTCCAAAAGTCAGGTTACTATTGAATATAGCGACGATAATGTGCCATTGCGCATTGATTCTATTGTAATTTCAACCCAACACGATGATTTTTCTGATGACGAAAAAGAAATGCTTGATACGATTAAAAAAGACATCAAAGCCATTTTGATTCCTCGAGTAATCTCAAAATTACAAAAGGCGACTCAAGCACTTTTTAATGATGATATTACCTATCATATCAACCCAACTGGAAAGTTTGTCATTGGTGGCCCTCATGGTGATACTGGACTTACAGGACGCAAAATTATTGTAGACACCTACGGTGGAAAAGGTGCGCACGGTGGCGGTGCATTCTCTGGAAAAGACCCAAGTAAAGTAGACCGATCAGCGGCCTATGCGATGCGCCATATTGCCAAAAATATGGTCGCTGCAGGCGTATGTTCGGAAATTTTAGTGCAAGTCAGTTATGCCATTGGTGTGGCAGAACCAATGGGTGTTTTTGTAGATACTTATGGCACGGCCAAAGTAGACCTTAGCGATGGGGCTATTGCACAAAAAATTACAGCGCTTTTTGACTTGCGTCCTGCAGCCATTGAACAACGTTTAAAATTACGCTCACCCATGTATAGCGAAACCGCTGCTTATGGACATATGGGGCGCACAAACAAAACTGTTAAAAAAGTATTTTACCTGCCCAATGGGGACAAACAGGTGGTAGATGTAGAACTTTTTACTTGGGAAAAACTGGATTATATAGAAGCGATTAAAATTGCTTTTCAACTTTAAGAATTAGTGCTTTTAGATATAAAAAATGCCACGCAAAACGTGGCATTTATTTTTTTAAGACTTGTTTGAAGTTTATAACTCATAGCGGACCCGAAACGTTATAAAGCGCGGTTGAATAAAATATTCCGTTGCACTTACAGAAACTGTTCCTGCGCTACTTTGACTTTGTGCTCGAGTATCCAACAAGTTCGTCGCTTTAACCTCATATTCAAATTTTGAATCTTCATCTTTTCGGTAGGACAATGATGCATTCCAAAACTCAAAGGTGTTAATCGTGCCATTTTCATCACTAAAATCATTATATGAATAATCCGTTCTAAACGTAAAGGACTTTAAAAACAAAGCGTCCAATTCTACAGTTGGGCTTTTGGTAAAGAACTTAGTACTGTTCTGCCCTAAATTATTGTCTTGTATAGAATGACGATAACTTACATCTAAATTGGGTGCGGTACGGAAATTGGTACGCACTTGAGCTCTATAGGTTTGAGTGAAATTCTCATTAATCGATCGTCTATTTTGAATAAATTGATTGAATTTCGAGTAGTTAAAATTCGCTCTTAGAGTTCCACGAATTTTTCCAAACGTGCGCTGGAAACGCCCATTTGCAGTAACGCTTTCATCGGCAAATGGCGAGTTGAATGGCGAAGATACTCGAATCACACCACCTGGTTGAAATATAGATTCTGTACGAATATTATCGATACTTTTATTATAGTTTATACTCGCAAATACATTAGTATAATTGAACATATTAAAGCTGTAATAAAATAAATTTATATTGTGAGACAATGCATTTTCTAGGGCAGGATTTCCAGAAAACAACGCATTGTAATTATTTAATACCAATCCACTAGCAAAATTTGAAACATCTGTAAACTGCGTTTGCATGCTGTATGTTAGGTTTAGAGTTTCACTCTTTTTGAGTTGTACAATGACATTCAAATCTGGTAAAAATCTAAAGAAATTATCCGTTGTTTTTTGACCAAACTGAGTATTATTGACATTGTACAAATGTGCCGAAACACCTGGTGTAATTGTAAAAATTCCTGTTTTGAGGCGATAGTGAAGCCCCAAATAAATATCAGAAAAATTATAATCAATAGCATTAACATCCTGTCCATCATTAATTGTCGGTGTGGTATCTAACTGAGAATTGTCATCTAAGAATTGAAAAATATTAGAATCAAACTTTTGGTGACTTAAAATAGTTCCAAGAGTAAAATTGATATTACTCTTTTTATTCAAAATATTCCAATAGTCCAATTTGGCATCCAATTGGTTGGACTTAACACGTTTTTCTTGAGCTAAATTATAATTGCTTTGATTATCATCTAAGCCCAAATTGGCAGCTGTACCACCATAGTTAAGTTTATCCTCTAGAATGGCATTGTAAAATGGATCTTCGTCCTTAATGACATGTTGTGCTTCAAGGGCAAAAATATTATTCTCATTCAAAGTGTAATAATAATTCAAGTTCTGACTTACATTGTAAGGGGTTGTTTCTTCTAATTGATCGATATTGTTGTTAATAGATGAGAAAAAACGTTGGTCTTGTTCGCTTTTGGACATTTGACCAAAAATATCATACTCCATTTGATTGTTGGCATTGGGCTGATATTTCGTTGATAATTTCAGCATTCCCAAGTTATTTTCTTGAACAGTATTGCTTTCAGTTCTTTCGTCTGGAATATTCAAATCTGGATTGGTATATTGAATGGTTCTATTTTCCTGTAGTTCATTTTTACTGTTAGAAAAAATAGCAAATCCGCCCAAATCCAGTGTTTTCTTTGGAGACCAGCTAAAGTTAGTAGCTGCAAATTTTGTATTGATATCTTTTGCGCGGTTGTTTTGAAGTGTTAAAAATCCAATATCATTACTCCCCAAATTAATATTTGTTCCACTGCTTAAACTTGGCCTTTTGAATCCTCCTGTAAAATTAAAATAATCTCTTCTACTGAAAGCAACTTCACCAATATTGTTTAAATCTCCAATAAAATTGATGCTATAATCTGGGCTGTAATAAAATAATTTTGGTTGTGCCAAATAGAGCGTCTTGCTGTCGGAATCACCAGCGCCAGCCGTTACATTCCCAAACCAAAAGTTCTTTTTACCCTCCTTCAACTTTATGTTTATGGCAACATTATTTTGATTATTGGTCACTCCACCAAGCTGACTCACTTCAGAATAGTTCTTTAAAACTTGAACTTTATCTACCGCATTTGATGGGATATTTTTTGTGGCTAATTTTGAATCACCATCAAAAAAGTCCTTACCCTCTACCATAAGCTTTGTGACAACCTTACCTTCAACCTCAACTTGACCATCGTCATTGATTTCTACACCAGGTAAGTTTTCCAAAACATCTTCTAATTTCCGCTCCGTTCCTTTATTAAAAGAATCCGCATTGTACACCAGTGTATCCCCGCTAATGGTAACGGGCATTTCGTAGGTGAGTTCAACCTCATCCAAGGCATTATCTTCTTGTAAAGTAAAATTTTGTGTGACATTTGATTCTCGAGAATCAAATGTCTGAGTCATGGATTTCATTCCAATATAACTGACTTGGATAGAATAGGTTGTATTTTTTTTCAAATCTAATCGATACTTTCCCTCGTCGTTTGTGATACCATAAGAATCCAAAGCGCTAGTGGCTTTATTGATAGCAATTACATTGGCTAGTTCTAATGGGTTGCCCAATGAATCTTTGACAAATCCTTCCAATTTTACTTGAGAAAAGGACAATCCAAAAAAGAACAACAAAAGCGTGCTTAAGTAATATTTCATTATCTAATTTTTTTATTAAAAGTGGTAATTATTTTCGTTTTCTATTTCCTCGACCACGGTACATCTCTCGCATTTCCTCCATTTTTTTCTTGACCGTAGCATTATAATCGGAACGAGAAATAACTTTGCCTTTTTCAGGGGCTTGGATTTCAATTTTTTGTTGAGGATTTAACGTAATTTTATTGCACAATATTGTTGTACGATTAGCATTAACTTCAAGAATTAATCCTGGCAATCCCCAATATTCTCCTGGACCTTGGTTTACAGGAATTTGAGGTGTATACCACGCTGTAACTTCAACTGTTTTTGGAATTTCAATATCGTCTGAAATAGACGTTGTTTTCGTAGAATCAGTTTTTATTTCTTTGTTTTCCTCTTTTTTACGCCCTTTTCCTCTCATATTTCTCCAATCAAATTCATCAACTGTTTTTGTAGCTGTTGCTTTCATACACAAATATTGACCAATTTGCTTTGTTTCAGACCCTAGCTTCCAATCAAGTTTTTGCAAAGAATCTGTAATTAAAAATTGTCTTCCAAAAAACTCTTGATCTTGTATAAATTGTTGTGACTTCACATTTTTGTATTGTGGCCCTGCTGCAAAACTATTGCCCCACATTCCAAAACCGCGCTGCCCTGGTGCTTCCAAAACTTCCTCCTCCTTAAAAATAGAAGCCTGTTTATCAAACGTCAAAATGTAGGTTTTTTCAAACATACTACGCATACGGTCCATTATTTGTTTTTTCTGAGCTTCACTCATTTGTTGACCACCCCAACTGTCCATATCAGGACTAGTTTTGGACATATAGTAAGCCTTTCCTTGAAAATCTTGAGCAAAAATAAATGTGCTACAGATTATTAGTGTAAAAATAATGGTGTGTTTAAAAGTCATTTTGGTTTTTTTGAATGTGATGCAAATTTACATTTTGTTTTATATGGTGGCGTTAAATAATTCACAAAAGGAATCAACCGCCAATACGAATCTCAATACCCTCTTTATCGGAACCTCTTCCCCTATACTGTTCACTCATCTTTTTCAGCATAATTGAGTCGTATTCCTCTTGTGTAACTTGTTTCCCTTTTTTTGGCTCAGAAATTTCTATTGCTTTTTTGGGATTGATAGTAATTTTACTACAAAGAATTGTCAAATCTCCGTCATTGACTTCCAAAATAAGACCTGGTAATCCTTGATAACTTTCTGGACCATTGCTCACTGGAATTTGTGGTGTATACCATGCCGTAACGGTTATTGTTTTCATCACAGGTGCAGTTGTAGGCTCTTCCTCTTTTTGTTCTTCGCCACTACTACTAAATGTCATCATTGACTCTTCTATTTCTTTAGTATACGTTGCCTTGTAGCAAGTATAATTGCCAATGTTTTTAGTATCGCTGTGCAGTTCCCACTCAATTGGCTTCAAACGGTCTTTAATTATAAATTGCTTTCCAAAAGTTTCCTTTTGATTTGTAATTGATTGATTTTTAATGTCTTTAAATAAAACATCCGATCCACCATCAGATGAAATAAAAACCATACGACTACCTGTTGATGGTGGCGCCAGTGCTTCGTCTTCTTTATAAACAGATGTGTTCTTGTCGAATGTAAGAATGAAAGTTTTTTGGAATTCTTTTTTCAGCATATCCATAATTTGCTTTTGCATTTCCCCTCCTCCAACTTGTGTGCTATCAATTTTAAGGTCCAACTTACGTTGAGTTTTGTATGTCGCTACACCTTGAAAATCTTGAGCAAACAATGAAAGTGTAGAACATAAAAGAAATAATAAAAGTCGAAATAATGCATTCATGATAAAATCAATTTGAGTTAAAAAAATGTTTTCGATATATAAGACGACTCAATTTGAAAAATGTAACAGAATTTAATTTTATTTTTTTGTACTTTTCCAACAATGAAAATTTTCAACTTATTTTTAATCTTGCTGATTTTCAATGCAGCACAATCTCAACAGTCCACTGAAGCTCATTTTGTAAAAAAAACAAAGGCAGATTGGGAACAATTTTTTGGGGTAGATCAATTTGATGCATTGTATTTCATTGAAGATGAAACACTTTACAAAAAACAAAAAAATAAAATTCAATCCTACAGTAATTTGCAATTAGGGAAAATTGATTATGTTCAGGTATTTAATACCTTAAAAATTGTAGCTTTTCACAAAGATCAAAATACAGTTGTTTTATTGGATAATCGCTTGGCAGAATTATCTGAAATCAATTTTAATACCACCACCCCATACCGATTAATTAACAACGTAGCATTAGGAAGCGATACAACGTTTTGGATATTCAATACCTTGACATTGCAACTTGAGTTATTTGATTATGAAACGAGTAAAACAAAACTCAATACTATACCACTAGACGATAAAGCATTGGTAATTAATAGCAATTACAACAATCTATATGCGCTAACGTCTTCTTATTTTTATCAATTTAATTATACAGGGAGTTTGATCGACAAAATCAAACACGATGGATTTGAAGATTTTAAGTTGATGAATGGGGGGGGGGTATTTAAAAAGAATAATATTATCTACTATAAATCCTCAAACAGCAATGAATTTCATATTTTAGAAATTCCAAAAAATTTAATTAAACAGTTTTTTGCAATGAATCAAACCTTGTATATTTATGACGGGGAATTTCTCAACCATTACCAACTTAAAAAAGATTAAATTATGCACATTGCAATTGCAGGAAATATTGGCGCTGGAAAAACGACTTTGACACAATTATTGGCAAAACGTTACAAATGGGAAGCTCAGCTTGAAGATGTTGTCGATAATCCATATTTGGATGATTTTTATAACCAAATGGAACGCTGGAGCTTCAATCTTCAGGTTTACTTTTTAAACAGTAGGTTTCGACAGGTTTTACAAATTCGTAAAAGTGGAAAAGATATTATTCAAGATCGAACAATTTATGAAGATGCCAATATTTTTGCGCCAAACTTACATGCAATGGGGCTAATGACTAACAGAGATTTTGAGAATTACAGTTCTTTATTCAATTTGATGGAAAGCTTGGTGGAAGCTCCAGACCTGCTTATTTATTTGCGTAGTTCAATTCCAAATTTGGTGAGCCAAATTCAAAAGCGTGGGAGAGATTATGAAAACTCCATTAGTATTGATTACCTCAGCCGACTCAACGAACGCTACGAAGCTTGGATTCACAATTATAAAAAAGGTCGTCTTCTTATTATTGATGTAGATGACTTAGACTTTGTGGAAAACAAAGAAGACTTAGGTGGAATTATTACCAAAATTGATGCTGAAATTAATGGACTTTTTTAAAAATTCAAATACATTATAAAAACAAAAAAACCACATTGAAAAGTTCAATGTGGTTTTTTTTGTGAATAAAGAAATTTATTTTTTCTTAACTTCTTTTATTCTATCTTCTATAAGTTTTTCAACTTCGTCTTCGGTTCCGTAGTATGATTTTTTTACAATGGTTTCAACACCATTTTGAGTTGTAACACTTGTAATACTTGCTGTAGCATATTCTGAATCATCCGTATCAATAGAAACATTGATCTCCACTTCTTGAGTGTTCATAGCTGTTGCTTTTTCCGAATGCCCCCCTAAGATTGGTGCAATCACTAATCCAATAAGACAAGTCAGTTTGATCAAAATATTCATTGAAGGTCCAGACGTATCTTTGAATGGATCACCAACGGTATCTCCAGTAACTGCTGCTTTGTGGGCATCAGAACCTTTGTAAGTCATTTCACCATTAATTTCTACTCCTGCTTCAAAAGATTTTTTGGCATTATCCCAAGCACCACCGGCATTGTTTTGAAAAATTGCCCAAAGTACACCTGAAACAGTTACTCCAGCCATATATCCTCCAAGCATTTCTGCTACTAGTTTATGGTTGTCTGAATAAATCAATAATCCAACTAGAACAATTAAAATTGGGAAACCAATCGTTAACAGCCCTGGTAATAACATTTGCCTAAGAGAAGCTTTTGTAGAGATATCTACACATTTGTCATACTCTGGTTTTCCAGTTCCTTCCATAATACCAGGAATCTCTTTAAACTGACGTCTTACTTCTTCGACCATCTCCATGGCTGCTTTTCCAACAGAGCTCATGGCTAATGCAGAAAATACAACCGGAACCATTCCCCCTACAAAAAGCATCGCAAGAACTGGTGCCTTAAATATGTTAATCCCATCAATTTCTGTAAACGTTACATAAGCTGCAAATAAAGCGAGTGCTGTAAGTGCCGCAGAGGCAATAGCAAAACCTTTTCCAGTTGCTGCAGTGGTGTTCCCTACAGAATCTAAAATGTCTGTACGCTCACGAACAATTGGTTCTTGTTCACTCATTTCTGCAATACCTCCTGCGTTGTCTGCAATAGGTCCAAATGCATCAATAGCCAGTTGCATTGCTGTTGTAGCCATCATTGCAGAAGCTGCCATCGCTACACCATAGAAACCAGCAAAAGCGTATGAAGCCCAAATGGCAATTGCAAATAATAATACAGAAGAAAATGTAGAAATCATACCTGTTGCAAGACCTGCAATAATGTTGGTTGCAGCCCCAGTACTTGATTGCTGTACAATGTTTAATATTGGTTTTTTACCTAGTCCTGTGTAATATTCTGTAAATGACGAAATTGCACCACCAACAACGAGTCCAACTAAGGTTGCATAAAATACACGGAAAGCAGAAATGTCTTTTAGTCCTTCTCCATAAAATTCCATTTGCATCGTTTCTGGTAGCATCCAAGTAACCAAGCCGAAACTTGCAACACCGACCAAGACAATAGATGTCCAGTTTCCAATGTTAAGTGCTTTTTGTACTTCTGCTTCTTTAGCATCGTTAGAATTGATCTTTACAAGAAGTGTTCCCATAATTGAAATGATAATTCCAACACCTGCTATTGCCATTGGCAATAAAATAGGTCCAATACCACCAAAAGCGTCTGAGATACTCCCACCCATATCTTTAATAATATAGTTCCCTAAGACCATCGCCGCTAAAACCGTTGCTACATAAGATCCAAAAAGATCGGCACCCATACCAGCTACATCACCTACATTGTCTCCAACATTATCTGCAATGGTTGCAGGATTTCGAGGATCATCTTCAGGAATACCAGCTTCAACTTTACCTACCAAATCGGCACCTACATCAGCTGCTTTAGTATAAATACCTCCACCCACACGAGCAAAAAGTGCAATTGATTCTGCACCTAATGAAAACCCAGCAAGAGTTTCAAGAACAATAGTCATGTCTGCGGTATTAGTCCAAACACCGTCCATGAACAATTGGAAAAATAAAATAAAAAATGCCGATAAACCTAACACAGCCAACCCTGCAACACCAAGTCCCATTACTGTTCCACCGCCAAAAGAAATCTTCAATGCTTCAGGAAGACTTGTTTTTGCTGCTTGTGTTGTTCTTACATTGGTTTTTGTTGCTATACGCATTCCAATATTTCCAGCTACTGCAGAAAAAACAGCGCCAATAACAAAAGCTAATATAATGAGATAGCTTGTTGTTTCTACAACAGAAGCCACTCCAGCAAGCACGATACTTGCTCCAATAACAAAATATGTAAGTAGCTTATATTCTGCCTTTAAGAATGCTAATGCGCCTACATAAATATGATCAGAAATTTCTTTCATTTTTCCATCTCCAGCATCTTGTTTCAAAACTGAAACTCTTTTGGCCCACATGTAGAGCAAACCTAGAGCTGCCATTGCAATAGGCATATATATCATCAATGATTCCATAATTTAAATTTAATTGATTTTAAAGGCCACAAATGTAGTGAATTGAATAAGAATAGAAAAACTATTTTTTCTTACCTATGACCTGATTTTATTTATTTGTATAATACTTTTTTTACAGCTTTTACAACATCGTTACTGTTTGGCAACCATTCTTCTAATAGAACAGGTGAATATGGTGCTGGAGTATCTGCTGTATTAATTTTTATAATAGGTGCATCCAAATAATCAAATGCTTTTTGCTGTACTTGATAAGTAATTTCTGTTGAAACATTTCCAAATGGCCATGCTTCTTCCAAAATAACAAGTCGATTTGTTTTTTTAACAGATTCTAAAATTGAATTGATATCCAGTGGGCGTACAGTTCTTAGGTCAATAACTTCACATGAAATACCCTCTTTTTCTAATTCGTCAGCAGCTTTGTAAGCCTCTTTTATAATTTTACCGAATGAAACAACCGTTACATCTGATCCTGTACGTTTGATTTCTGCAACACCAATAGGTAAAATGTATTCTCCTTCTGGAACTTCACCCTTATCCCCATACATTTGCTCACTTTCCATAAAAATAACAGGGTCGTCATCACGAATCGCGGCTTTCAGAAGCCCTTTTGCATCGTATGGATTAGATGGAACAATGACTTTTAGCCCTGGACAGTTTGCATACCAACTCTCAAAAGCCTGAGAGTGTGTAGCAGCCAATTGCCCTGCGGACGCGGTTGGCCCTCTAAAAACAATTGGACATTTGAACTGACCTCCAGACATTTGTCTGATTTTGGCCGCATTATTTATAATTTGATCAATTCCAACAAGGGAAAAGTTAAAAGTCATAAACTCTACAATGGGTCTATTTCCTGTCATTGTAGACCCTACGGCAATTCCTGCAAAACCAAGCTCAGCAATAGGAGTATCTATAACTCGCTTCTCACCAAACTCGTCTAACATTCCTTTGGAAGCCTTGTATGCACCATTATATTCTGCAACTTCCTCACCCATCAAGTATATACTTTCATCACGACGCATTTCTTCGCTCATGGCCTCACAAATTGCTTCTCTAAATTGAATTGTTTTCATTAACTGATTTTTGATGGTGCAAAAATAACAATAATGTATAATAATAATTACATCATTTGTTTAAAATTTCCTATGCATGCATAGGAAATATGAACTTTTTTTGTACCTTCGTCTTGATATTTAATCCAAACACTAAAAAAATACCCAAACAATGAAAATATTAGTATGTATAAGTCATGTCCCTGATACGACCTCAAAAATAAATTTCACAAACGATAATACAACTTTTGATACCAATGGGGTTCAATTTGTAATCAACCCTAACGATGAGTTTGGATTAACAAGAGCTATGTGGTTTAAAGAAAAACAAAATGCAACCGTAGATGTTGTAAATGTCGGAGGGCCCGAAACAGAATCAACGTTAAGGAAAGCTTTGGCCATTGGTGCCGATGCTGCTTACAGGGTAAATACCCCTCCAACAGATGGATTTGCTGTAGCCAAAGAGCTCACAAAAGTGGCACAAGACGGTGGTTATGACTTAATCATTGCTGGCCGAGAATCCATAGACTACAATGGTGGTATGGTACCAGGAATGATGGCAGCAGCCTTGGGAGCAAGCTTTGTTAATAATTGTATTGCTCTTGAAATTGAAGGTGAAAAAGCAACCGCAGTTCGGGAAATAGACGGAGGAAAAGAAACACTAACAAGCGCTTTACCACTTGTTATTGGTGGACAAAAAGGCCTTGTTGAAGAAAGCGACCTTAAAATTCCCAACATGCGAGGCATTATGATGGCAAGAAAAAAGCCACTAACGATACTCGAACCTTCTGAAAATAAAACATTTACAGCATCTGTCCATTTTGAAAAACCTGCACCAAAAGGTGCTATTAAAATGATTGATGCCGATAATATTGATGAACTTATTGACCTTTTGCACAACGAAGCAAAAGTCATCTAAAACAAAAACATATGTCTGTACTCGTATATATAGAATCCGATAATGGAACCATTAAAAAAGCGGCTTTAGAAGTTGCTTCTTATGGGCGTGCTTTGGCCAATACACTCAACACAAGTTTGAGTGCTATTATTTTCTCTTCAGAAAACAGTGAGTTGCTGGGAACTTACGGAGTTGATAAAGTATTAACGGTAGATTTTTCTGGAAAATTTAATGCAAAAATTTATGCTGATATCATTACACAAGCAGCACAAAAAGAACAAGCAAGCGTAGTGGTATTGAGTAGTAGCGCAGATAGTCGCTACCTTGCGCCAATGCTTTCTGTTGGGCTAGATGCCGGATATGTTCCAAATGTAATTGAGCTTCCAATACAAACACAGCCATTTACAGTAAAAAGGAGTGTATTCAGCAATAAAGCATTTTGTGAAACAGAAATAGCAACGGAAGTCAAAATTATTGGACTTTCCAATAATGCTTTTGGACTAGTAGAACATGCTGTTTCTCAACAGACCGAATCTTTTTCTCCTAACATTATAGCATCAGAAATTACTGTTGAAAATATTGATAAAGCCGCTAATAAAGTTTCTATTGCAGATGCAGAAACTGTAGTCTCTGCAGGTAGAGGGCTAAAAGGTCCAGAAAATTGGAACATGATTGAAGAGCTTGCCGAAGTTTTGGGTGCTGCTACAGCATGTTCAAAACCTGTTTCTGATCTTGGATGGAGACCTCACAGCGAACATGTTGGACAAACAGGAAAACCTGTGGCAAGCAACCTTTATATTGCTATTGGAATTTCTGGAGCAATACAGCATTTGGCAGGAATAAATTCTTCCAAAGTAAAAGTAGTCATCAACACTGATCCGGAAGCTCCATTTTTTAAGGCAGCTGATTATGGAATTGTTGGAGATGCCTTTGAAGTGGTTCCAAAATTGACAGAAAAACTCAAAGATTTTAAGGCTCAGAACGCATAAAAATCCTTATCCCATATCATTTATAACTAGTTTTTGATTTAATTTATTAAAACTTAAAGACTTAAGTTTGGTGTTTTAGGAATTAAAACTGTTATTTGTTACTACAAATAATGAGTCTTGTTCGTCTAAATATAAAAGGTATTTCATACAGTCAAACGCAAAGCGGTGCTTATGCTTTGATTCTCAGCGAAGTAGACGGAGAACGAAAGCTGCCAATTGTTATTGGAGCATTTGAAGCTCAATCTATTGCTATTGCTTTAGAAAAAGATATTCGACCACCTAGACCTCTAACTCATGATTTATTCAAAAACTTTTCAGACCGTTTCAATATAATTGTTAAACAAGTAATCATTCATAAACTTGTAGACGGTGTGTTTTATGCTTCACTAATATGTGAAAGCGAAGGAAAAGAAGAAATTATTGATGCCCGAACTAGCGACGCCATTGCTCTTGCTTTACGTTTTTCTGCACCGATTTTCACTTATAAAAACATTCTAGAAAAAGCAGGAATAATTCTCAAAATTAATCCTGAAGAAAATGAGGAAGAAAAGGATAATTCAATGGTTTTTGAAGAAGCATCATTCGAATCTGCAGCAGAAGATTTAAATCCAGAACTTGAATATAAAAACTTATCTTTACAAGAATTAGAAGAATTACTACAAAAAGCAGTACAAGAAGAGGACTATGAAAAAGCTGCTAAACTAAGAGATGAAATCTCAAAACGATAACCAACATAACAAATGAAAAAAAATGTATTCCTATTTATTTTACTTTTCAGTCAAATTGCAATAGGTCAAGACAGCTCAAGTCAAATAATTGAAAGTCAAGGGTTTAGCGTAGACAGCTTACTCAGAGGAGGCCTTGGAATGCTTGTTCTTTTAGGTATTTCAATTCTATTAAGCACAAACAGAAAAGCCATTAACTGGAGAACTGTAGGCTTCGGATTATCGGCTCAACTCATACTTGCAATTGCGGTTTTGAAAATAGATTTTGTCCAGAAAATTTTTAAAAGTATTGGTGGATTATTCCTCGCCGTTCTTGACTTTACACAAAAAGGAACAGAGTTTCTTTTCGCTGCATTTAGCACAGGAAAAATTGATACATCGCTAAACACTTTTGCCATATCAATACTTCCCACTATTATCTTCTTTTCAGCATTAACGTCACTATTGTTTTACTTAGGAATCATTCAAAAAGTAGTAAAAATATTTGCATGGTTTCTAACAAAATTATTACAAGTTTCAGGGGCAGAGAGTTTGAGTGTTGCTGGAAATATATTTTTAGGACAAACAGAAGCACCACTAATGATTAAAGCGTATTTAGAAAAAATGAATCGATCAGAAATTCTTTTGGTGATGATTGGTGGAATGGCCACGGTAGCTGGAGGAGTATTAGCTGCATATATTGGGTTTTTAGGAGGAGAAGATGAAGTTCTTAGGCAATATTATGCCAAGCACTTATTAACAGCCTCTGTAATGGCGGCGCCTGGCGCAATAGTAATTTCAAAAATCTTGTATCCTCAAACTGAAGCCATCAACAACGATATTGCTGTTTCTCAAGAAAAAGTAGGCTCAAATGTTCTTGACGCTATCGCAAATGGAACTACAGAAGGACTAAAACTCGCTTTCAATATTGGTGCTATGCTATTGGTTTTTTTAGCTTTTATTGCCATGATTAATGGCATTTTGGGATGGTTAGGCGATTTTGGAGGATTAAATGAATGGGTTCAGGCCAACACACCTTATCAAGAATTTTCGCTAGAATTTATTCTTGGATATGCCTTTGCCCCGCTCATGTGGCTCATTGGAATTGCAAAAGAAGATGTTGCGCTCATGGGACAACTGCTAGGAATAAAACTTGCCGCTAGTGAATTTGTAGGGTATATCCAACTAGCAGACTTGAAAAACCCACTAGAGCTTGTACACCTAAAATATGAAAAATCGATTGTAATGGCTACCTATATGCTATGTGGTTTTGCCAATTTTGCTTCCATAGGAATTCAAGTAGGAGGTATTGGTTCACTAGCACCAGGGCAAAGAAAAACACTCTCAGAACTAGGAATGAAAGCTCTTATTGGAGGAACTATAGCGTCTCTTTTGTCTGCAACAATAGCAGGTCTTATTATTGGATAATAATTTCGTTAATAACTTTTAAAATTATTACCCCTAGTGACTTTACATTCATCACTACATTAATTATTTTTATTCATTATAATTTACTTTATATATGAAGCAATATCTTGACCTAGTAAACCATGTTTTGGAACATGGAAACGAAAAAGGAGACCGCACAGGAACTGGAACAAAAAGTGTTTTTGGATATCAAATGCGCTTCGATTTGAGTGAGGGTTTTCCTATGGTTACTACAAAAAAACTCCACCTAAAATCCATTATCCACGAATTGTTGTGGTTCCTTAAAGGAGATACAAACACAAAATATTTAATAGATAATGGCGTTCGAATATGGAACGAATGGGCAGATGAGAATGGGGAGCTTGGCCCTGTATATGGCCATCAATGGCGCAATTGGAACAGTGACGAAATTGACCAAATTCAATCTGTTATAGACACCTTAAAAACAAACCCTAATAGCAGAAGAATGTTGGTTTCTGCATGGAACCCCTCCGTGTTACCTGATACCTCAAAATCATTTTCAGATAATGTTGCAGAAGGTAAAGCAGCCCTCCCGCCCTGCCATGCCTTTTTTCAATTTTATGTACATGAAGGAAAACTGTCTTGCCAATTGTATCAACGTAGTGCAGACATATTTTTGGGAGTTCCTTTTAATATAGCGTCATACGCCTTGTTTACCATGATGATGGCACAAGTTTGTGGATATCAAGCTGGTGAATTTATACATACTTTTGGAGATGCCCATATCTATAATAATCATATTGAACAACTAGAATTGCAACGCTCCAGAGAACCGCGACCTTTACCAAAAATGATTCTTAATACCGAAGTGGACAATATTTTCGACTTCACTTTTGATGACTTTACTCTTGTTGATTACGACCCACACCCACACATCAAAGGGAAAGTTGCTATATAATTTCAACTGAAAACATTATTTTTGCGGACTAAGTTTATACCATTGATTACAAAAAAACATCAAATAGTGACCATAATTGTGGCCGTTTCAGAAAATCAAGTAATTGGCAAAGACAATGATTTGATTTGGAATTTGAGTTTAGATTTGAAACGATTTAAAGCCCTAACTTCTGGACACTTTATTATTATGGGGCGAAAAACTTTTGAGAGTTTTCCAAGGCCTTTACCTAATCGAACACATGTCGTCATTACACGTCAAAATAATTATAAGGCCCCCGAAGGTGTTTTGGTAGTTAATTCATTAGAAAAAGCTATTGAAATTTCAAAAAATGATCCACAGCCCTACATTATTGGTGGTGGTGAAATTTATAAACAAGCTTTAAATGTTGCCGATAAAATTGAACTTACACGAGTACACGCCAATTTTGAAGGTGATACATTTTTTCCAGAAATTGATTTAAAAGTGTGGAAAGAAATTAGCAAAGAACACATAAAAAAAGACGATAAACACGCTTGTGATTTTAGCTTTATAACATATACAAAACAACAAAATTAATTGAAATGAACGCATATATTTTTCCAGGTCAGGGCGCACAATTTCCAGGAATGGGGCAAGAACTATATCAGCAATCTTCTGTAGCAAAAACAATGTTTGAACAGGCAAATTCAATCCTTGGTTTTGAAATTACAAAAATCATGTTTGAAGGAACTCCAGACGATTTAAAGCAAACCAATGTGACGCAACCCGCCATATTTCTTCATTCTGTAATTTTGGCAAAAAGTATGGGTAGCCATTTCAATCCAGAAATGGTCGCCGGACATTCTTTGGGTGAATTTTCTGCTTTGGTTGCCAATAATACTTTGAGTTTCGAGCAAGGCTTAACACTTGTTGCTCAACGTGCAGATGCGATGCAAAAAGCATGTGAATCCACAGAAGGTACAATGGCCGCCGTATTAGGTTTGGAAAATGATATTGTTGAAACAGTCTGTAATAGTATTGATGGTGTTGTTGTAGCTGCAAACTATAATTGCCCAGGACAATTGGTCATTTCTGGCGCAATCGAACCAATTCATAAAGCTTGTGAGATTTTGAAGGGAAAAGGGGCAAGACGGGCATTGGTCTTGCCTGTTGGAGGGGCATTTCACTCCCCACTAATGGAGCCTGCAAGAGAGCAATTAGCTGCAGCTATTGAAGACACAACATTCAACACTCCTGACTGTCCAATTTATCAAAATGTAACCGCCTGTGCCGTTCAAGACACTTTAGACATAAAAAAGAATTTGATGGCGCAATTGACATCCCCTGTACGATGGACTCAATCTGTGGATCAAATGTTAAAAGACGGTGCTCAAAACTTTACTGAAGTAGGTCCTGGAAAAGTCTTACAAGGTCTAGTTAAAAAAATCAATAGAGAGACCAACACTAGCGCTGCATCGCTATAAAGCCAGAATTCATGAACAAAAGAGTAGGATACATCATCTTTTTGGTTTTACTAAATATTGGTCTCGATCAATATTCAAAACACCTTGTAAGAGCAGAAGTTTTACCAGGCTCACGCACTGAAATTGTAGGTAAATTACTACAACTGATGAATGTGGAAAACTCTGGTGCTTTTTTGGGAATTGGAAGTGATTCTCACCCAACAATAAAACTCATTTTTCTCTTAATTTTACCTGTAATCGTACTTGGTGTTGTGCTCTATTATCTCCTTACGAATCGTTCTCTAGATCGTATTTCTGTAATAGGTTTTAGTTGTGTTGCAGGCGGTGGTATTGCAAATTTGTATGACCGCTTTGTATATGGATCTGTTACTGACTTTTTATTTATGGATTTTAGTTTTGTACAAACTGGCATTTTTAATGTTGCTGATTTATCAGTAACATCAGGTATGATTTTGTTAATCATTGCTTCATATCGACAAAAAAGAAAAAGCGAAATGTAATTTCGTAGATTAGTTTTTATAAATAACGCCGTCTTTCATTACAAAACTTATACGCTCCATTGCAGAAATATCTTGCAATGGGTTTGAATCGGTAGCAACAATATCCGCAACAAAATTAGGTTTGATTTGGCCTAACTCATCAGCAAGACCCAAGACTTTAGCGTTTGTAATTGTCGCCGATTGAATGGCCTCCATGGGTGGCATACCAACCTCTACCATATAACCAAACTCCTTAGCATTTTGTCCATGAGGAAATACACCAGCATCTGTTCCAAAGGCAATTTTGACGCCGCGTTTATAAGCTTTAGCAAAAGTACTTTGAATTTTTGGCCCAATTTCTAACGCTTTTGGGACTATAATTTCTGGATAAAATCCATCAATTTTGGCATTTTCTGCAACTGCTTTTCCTGCAGTAATTGTTGGCACAAAATAGGTGCCATATTGCTTCATGAGGTCCATTGTTTTGTAACTCATTTTAGTGCCATGTTCAATGGTTGTTACGCCTCCAATAACAGCACGTTGCATGCCTTCATCGCCGTGGGCATGTGCCGCTACTATCATTCCATAATCCTTAGCTGTTTCGCATATAGCTCTAACCTCTTCTAAAGTGAATTGTGGGTTTTGTCCATTTTTTGCCACACTCAAAACGCCTCCTGTTGCTGTGATTTTTATATTATCGGCACCATTTTTATACCTTTGACGCACTGCTTTTCTAGCTTCATCTGGGCTGTTTATTACTCCTTGTTCGGGACCAGGATCGCCCATTAAAAGTTTTTTTCTTCCATTGGTAGGATCGGCGTGTCCACCTGTTGTTGCAATGGCTTTTCCAGCAGTGAAAATACTTGGCCCTACAATGGTATTGTTGTTTATGGCATTTCTAAGCGCAATATTAACACCTGTTCCGCCTAAATCTCTAACCGTTGTAAATCCTGCCAAAAGTGTTATTTCTGCATAATTTACAGATTTGAATGCTACATCGGCTTCATTAGCTGTGAATTGATCCATATAACGTGCTGGATTGTATTCATTCTCTAGGTGTACATGCATATCAATCAACCCTGGCATTACTGTTTTTGATTTTAAATCAACAACGGTATCATTTGGATCATCAGAAATTATATAGCCATTTTCAATAGATTTAATTTTATTCCCAAAAACTACAATTGTTTTTTCTGTAAATACTTCTCCCTTTTCGGTATCAATAAGTTGTCCGCAATGCAAATAGATATCTTGAGCAAAACCCAAAAAGATTTGAGAGAGAAAAAATAAGACTATAAAATTTTTCATAGTATTGTTATTTATGATAAAAACTCTAAAATAGAAGTCGTAATAAATTCAATTTGACTATTATCTAATTCTGTATGCATTGGCAATGAGATCACTTCTTTAGATAATTGATTTGTGACTTTAAAATCCGCGTCATTGTACCGTTTATCTACATAAGCTTTTTGCTTGTGCAAAGGAATTGGATAATATACGCCACAAGGTATTCCTTTGGAATTCAAATGCGCAACCAATGCATCTCGATCTGTATTTTTAAGTTTTAAAGTATATTGATGAAAAACATGACAATCGCAGCTTTCGCATATGGTGTCACATCCATTTCCAGCTTTTGGGGTTTCTATGTTTGGATGGTTTTTAAAAGCCGCATTGTATTTTCTAGCGGCATTTTGTCGTGCTTTATTGTAGTTATCTAAATGAGATAATTTAGCATCCAATACTGCAGCTTGAATAGAGTCTAATCTAGAATTAACTCCTACAACATCATGGTGATATCTTTTGTACATTCCATGATTTACAATCCCTCGAATCGTATGAGCTAAATCATCGTTGTTGGTGAAAATTGCACCCCCATCACCATAGCACCCTAAGTTTTTTGATGGAAAAAAAGAAGTTGAAGCGACATCACCAATGGTTCCCGCTTTGGTCTTTGTTCCATTTGATGACGTATATGTAGCACCTATGGCTTGAGCGTTGTCTTCAATAACATACAAGTTATGTTTTTTTGCAAGTGATAAAATGGCGTCCATATTGGCGCATTGCCCAAATAAATGCACAGGCACAATTGCTTTTGTTCTTGGTGTAATTGCTTTTTCAATTGCGTCTACATCAATATTAAAATGCTCAGAATCAACATCAACAAGAACAGGCGTTAGCCCTAAAAGTGCAATAACTTCTACGGTGGCGGCAAATGTAAAATCTGCAGTAATAACCTCATCTCCAGGTTTAAGTCCCAACCCCATCATTGCAATTTGTAAAGCGTCGGTCCCATTGGCGCAAGGAATCACATGTTTTACTCCTAAATATTCTTCTAGGTTTTTTTGAAATTCCTTGACTTTAGGTCCATTGATAAAGGATGTTGTATCAATCACCTCTTGAATGGAAGTATTAACTTGATCTTTGATCGTGGCATATTGACCTTTTAGATCGACCATTTGAATTTTTTTCATATCGCTTTTTATCAGAAAATATATTGATTTTTTGCGTCACAAAAATACAAAAATAGCTTTGGGCAAATGCTAAAATTAAGATAAAGAATGTATTTTTGTTCTTAAATTACAACATATTGTTAGGTATCTATAATCTTATTACTGCATTTATTAAGCTTTTACTTCCTATTGCAGGAAGGTTCAATACGAAATTGAAAAAAGGTGTAGATGGGCGCAAAAAGACTTTTGAAACTCTCCAAAACAATATTAAAAAAGAAGATACTGTTATTTGGTTCCATTGTGCTTCACTAGGGGAATATGAACAAGGGCTGCCTGTATTTGAAAAACTTAAATCTAAATATCCTAAAGCAAAAATTGTGCTTTCATTTTTCTCGCCTTCTGGATACGAAGTTCGAAAAGAAAACCCATTAACTTCTATTGTGGTGTATTTGCCTTTGGACTCCAAAAGAAACGCTGAAATATTTTTAAAACTTGTTAATCCAAAACTAGTTGTTTTTGTAAAATATGACTTATGGCCAAATTACCTGAAAGCACTAAAAAATCACTCCTCAAAAGTTGTTTTAATCTCTGCGTTATTGAGATCTCATCAACATTTTTTTAGATTTTATGGCAAATCATTTCAAAAATTATTTTTCAGTTTTGAGCACATTTTTACTCAAAATAGTGAATCAAAAGAATTATTAAAATCAATAGGGTATTTTGATGTTACTGAGTCAAATGACACCCGCTTTGATCGTGTTTCGAATCAATTGATACAAAACAACTCACTCCCATATCTAGAAGATTTTATAGACAATAAGTTGTGTGTAGTTGCTGGAAGCACCTGGGCAGAAGATGAAAACATACTAATCCCTTATATTCAAAAAGCTGACAAATCAACTAAATTTATAATTGCGCCACATTCGATAAATAAACAAGGAATAAAAAGATTGAAGGAAGCTTTAGGAGATAAAGCGGTTTTATTTTCTAAGTATCAAAAAGCATCCCTTTCAGAAAAACAAGTTTTTATTGTTGACACCATTGGAATCCTCTCCAAGATTTATAATTATGCTGATATCGCTTATATTGGCGGTGGTATGGGCTCTAGCGGATTGCACAATACACTTGAAGCTGCTGTTTTTGGTGTTCCGATTATTATTGGCAAAAACTACGATAAATTCCCTGAGGCAAAAGAAATGTTAGAGCGGGGAGGACTTTTTAGTGTTGGAAATGATAAAACTTTTAAAACAACTTTAGATAAGTTTATTATTGATGCAGTCATTAGAGAAAAATGTGGGGAAATAAACAAGATTTATATTGAAGATAATAAAGGAGCTACTTCTAAAATTTTAGACAGACTTACGCTTCTACTTAAAGATTAGGCGTTTTATAAACTTTGATATAATCAATAATAAATTCTTGAGGAAAAATAGAATCATCGACTTCAAATCCGCCAAAGTACCCTCCAACTGCTAAATTTAGAATGAGATAAAAAGGTTTGTCAAATGGCCATGTTTCGGGGGATTTATCTTCAGGAGCAAAAGTGTATACATTTTTGTCATCTACAAAAAATTGAATTTGATTTTCATTCCATTGCATTTTGTAGGTGTGGAATCCATCCTCAATATCATCAAATAAAGAAATTTCTGTGTTTTTAGAGACCCCATAACTGTCTGATGTGTGAAGGGTTGTGTGAATTTTTCCAGGCATTCTACCAACATACTCCATAATATCAATTTCTCCACAGTTTGGCCAAGAATTTTCTTCAATATCATGACCAAGCATCCAAATCGCTGGCCATACCCCCGAGCCTTTAGGAAGGTTCGCTTTGACCTCAACAGTGCCATATTGAAATTCAATTTTATCTTTTGTTGTAATCCGTCCTGAATAATAATGTTCCCCTTCTTTTGTTGCTCTAATAACTAATTTTTCATCACGAACAAATATATTCTCTTTTGTATAATGCTGGTATTCTTTGTTCCCCCAGCCACATAATTCTGGACATCCATTTCCTAAGTCATAATTCCAATACTTTAAATCCAAAAAAGACTGCTCAAAATTATCATTAAAAATAATACGTTTACCAGGATTATTTTCTGGTTTTTGAAAAAAAGTAAATGCAAGTATGAGTAAAATTCTAAAAATCATCATAAGCTAAAGTTTGTACTTAAATCTGCTGTTGAGTCTCCTCCTACAAAAACAGAAAATTCACCAGTCTGTAAAGTGAAATCTCCATTATTATCATAAAAACCAAGTTCTTTTTCAGTGAGTAAAAATTGCACTGTTTTTGTCGCGCCTGGCTTCAGATTAATCAATTCAAAACCCTTTAAATTTCGAGCCGCTTGAGCAGGTCGTGCAAAATGATCCTTTACATAAAGTTGAACAACCTCTTTTCCTTCAAGGTTTCCAGTATTAGTTACTTCTACACTAACTTCAATAGAAGTATCCGTTTGACTTTGAATTTTTAAATTTTTATATTTAAAAGTGGTATAACTTAGTCCATATCCAAAAGGATATAGAGGTGTGTTTTCTTCATCTTGATAATGCGTCCAAAAGACTTCTCCTGGAGATGGTAAAGTTGGCCTTCCAGTACTTTTATAATTGTAATAAATTGGCACTTGACCTACATCTCTTGGAAATGTCATAGGTAATTTCCCACTTGGATTGTAATCACCATACAGGACTTGAGCGATTGCATTTCCACTTTGCGAACCCAATTGCCAAGCTTCAACAATTGCAGGAATATGTTTATTAGCCCAATTTAAAACCAAAGGTCTGCCATTATTTAAAACAAGAACAATGTTTTTATTGACGTTATAAACTGCTTCAAGTAATTCTTGTTGTAATCCAGGAAGTCCAATATTTATTCTGCTTCGTCCTTCTCCACTTTGAAGGCCATGTTCTCCTAAAACCATAACGACAACGTCAGATGTTTTAGCAAGTTTCAAAGCAGCATCAAAATCACTTTTATTTGTGGTGTTGATTTTTAATTCTTTTGCAAATTCTAACGCTCCAATATTCAATTTTGTACCAACAGAAAATTCAACGTTATTCCCAGAATAAGATTTTAATCCCTCAAGAACTGAAACTGCAGAATTCTTCTCTGCTGCTAATATCCAATTGCCTAGGGGACTTGTTTTGTCATTAGCAAGGTCGCCAATCAATGCAATATTTAGCCCTTCTTTTTTTAGAGGTAATATTTGATTTTGATTTTTTAAAAGTACGATTGACTTTTTAGCCATATCTAAACTGGCATCATGAAGATTTTGATTACCCAAAATTTTAATTTCTCGTGACAAATCACAGTATTTGTAAGGGTCGTCAAAAAGACCAAGTTCAAATTTTACACGTAATATTCTTCGTGCAGCATCATCAATAAGTTTTTCATCAACAATACCCGATTTTACTAAATCTGCTAAATTTTCTACATAGGCAAGCGATTGCATATCCATATCAGAACCTGCTTCTACCGCCAATTGAGCCGCTTCTTTTTCATCTTTAGCATAACCATGTTCTACCATTTCTTCAATTGATCCCCAATCAGAAACAACAAATCCATCAAAATTCCAATCTCTTTTTAGAATATCGCGCTGGAGAAATTTACTACCTGTAGCGGGAACACCATTAAGTTGACTAAATGAATTCATAAAAGTACGAACACCGGCATCAATAGTAGCCTTAAAAGGAGGCATAATAACATTGTGTAAGGTTTGAGTTCCTACATCAACAGTGTTGTATTCTTTTCCTGATTCGGTAAATCCATATCCAGCAAAGTGTTTTGCACAAGCTGCAATTGTTGATGGATTTGATAGATCGTCCCCTTGAAATCCTTTGACTCTCGCAAATGCAATTTTAGACCCTAAATAGGGGTCCTCTCCACCGCCTTCCATCACTCTTCCCCAACGTGCATCTCTCGAAATATCTACCATTGGTGCAAATGTCCAATTGATTCCTGCTGCGGAGGCCTCCAAAGCTGCATTTTTAGCCGATAATTCTATAGCTTCCAAATCCCAACTTGCAGCTTCAGCTAGAGGAATTGGAGTAATTGTTTTATAGCCATGAATAACATCAAACCCAAAAATTAATGGGATTCCTAGTCGTGTTTCCTCTACGGCTATTTTTTGTAATTTATATACATTTTCAACACCATGAACATTAAGCATTGACCCTACAAGTCCGTTTTTAAGTTGCTCAAATTGTACGGCTGCTGAGCCTTCTTTTGGGGCAGGTCCTGTAACATCCCAAAAACTAGAATATTGATTCATTTGACCAATTTTCTCTTCGAGAGTCATTTGAGTTAATAAGGTATTTACCCGCTCATTGACCGTAGATAATTTTGATTTTGAGCTACAAGAATTAAACACAAAAAAACTAATTATTGTGAAAAATGTAAGGTTAACTTTTTTCATTTTTACTGATACAACCTAATGTAATCAACTTCCATTATGTCCTCAGTGAAGTTTGGATCTATATCACCGCCGAGTGTACCACCCATTGCAACATTAAAAATGAAAAAGAATTCTTCATTGAATGGATAATATGGTTCTACTCCTGAAATATTCATTGTAAAAAACTCGTTTCCATCTAAGTATGTTGTGATACTTGTTGGAGTCCAATCCATTGCATATACATGCCAATCATCAGAAGTTGTATTTGTGGTATCTAGCCCATACTCTCCACGTTCTCCATCTGGTAGTTTCCAGTGTAATGTAGATTTTACTTTGTTTTTGTCTTGAAACTGTTCCATAATGTCAATTTCTCCGCATTGTGGCCAACCAACTTCAGGAAAATTTGCCCCAAGCATCCAAAGCGCTGGCCAAGTCCCTTGCGATGAAGGCAACTTTGCACGGATTTCTACGTAGCCATATCTGAACTCAAATTTATCTTGAGTTTTGATGCGTGCAGAAGAATATGATCCATTAGATTCTTTAATGGCTTTAATTTTAAGGATTCCACCTTCTCTTTTTACATTATTTGTGCTTGAAGTGTAAATTTGTTCTTCTTGATTGCCCCATCCGCCGCCTCCGGTTTCTGCAGTCCATTTAGAAGTATTAATTGCGCCAGTACCATCAAATTCATCAAACCAAATCAAAACATCATTGTTGCCAGATCCGCCATTACCTACAACGAAAATTTTTAAATTTTCAATCGTTGATATTCTATCATTACTAGCAGAGTAAGCATATACATATAGCGGAAATTGATTAACCCCTAAATCTGTTAGTGTATAAGAAAACTGTCCTGTAGAGTTTTGAGTTTCTGAGCCACTATTTCCAACTTTAAAACCATATTTTACGGCATTAGTTGCTGTTGCTGTTACCGAAAAAATCCCTGAACCATCACCAAAAGGCTCGTCCTCGCTCTGTCCTTGAATAGTAACATTAGCCACTAAATTTGAAGGTGGTTGATTATTGTTGTTATTATTATTGTTGTTATTGTTGTTATTAGAACCTTCGTCTCCACCAGATGAACACGAAACTAATATCGTAGAAATACTGAGAATAGTTAAGAATAATAGATATGTGAATTTTTTTACCATAACAATTAAAGATATAATGGGGGCAGATAAAAATATCTGCCCCAATTATTGAACTATAAAAACTTATTGAGCCTTATACTTTGCATACCATGCAAAGCCTCCTCCTTCTTGAATACAACGTAAATGAAGCGTATTGGCAGTTATAGATATGATGTCATATTCTACGTCACCAACATACCAGCCCATGAATCCACCGTCTGAAAGTTTAAAGGCAGTTTGACGGTAGGGTTCTCCGTCTAGTTCACCCTCAAGCGCAGCTTTAGAAGAGGATGGAAAGAATGAAACATTCTTTACTCCAAACATTGTTGTTGCTACTGATTCATCGTGGCAAGTGTCGGGAGTAACTCCAATAATACCAGCATAAGCCCCTGGAACAAATGATGGCCCAGCAGTTTGCTCAAAGGTTAAACCGTTAGCTGTTTGTGTAAATACAAATACGTTATTGTCTGTCATACAAGCTTTTTCACCATCATTTGGCCCTATGTCATTCCACCAATTAGGCCAAGAAAATTCTAAATTGCCATAATCATCCTCTACTGGACCTAATCCTAAGTAAGACGCAGCAGTTGCATCCCAGACCCAAGTTTTGCTATCGCCTTCGTTAGCCCCAGCTAGGAATGCTTCTGCTTCTGGATCTTCAAAAGAACTATACACATCAATGTCAAAAGCTGTACTTGATAAGACACCTGCTGTACCAACTGCGCTAACAATAACAGTGTATGAATTTACACCAACTTGTGTATATCTATGTGTAATGACTCCAGAAGAGTTTGTTTCTGAATTTCCATCGCCAAAATTAAATTGGTATGCAAGAGCTCCATTTGCAGTAGCTGCAAATGTCACAAATCCTGTACCATCTCCATTTATGTTGGCGGCATCTGCACCAGCAATTTCTGTATTAACTTGGACATTGGTTGGTGATGTAATTGGTCCAAAATCATGTTCATCCTCTTCACACGCTGTAACCACAAGCAGTGAAAGAAAAAGTATTGATAAATATTTTATTGTTTTCATATTTTTAATTTTTTACAAGTTTATATCTCCACCATACACCAGAACCAGCTTCGATATCAACAATTGCTGTGTTGGTATCTACAAAATCAATAATATATGTGATTGTATCATTTACTGGATTTCCGTCTTCTCCACCATTGTGTGCCTTTGGTAGTCCAATAAAAGCACCGTCTCCAGTTACTGTTACTGTTCCAGCTGCTTGATTGTGAACATAAGTTGCTGGATTTGATCCGTTGTGTGGTGCTACGGGAGTACCGCAAGCATCAGCAGTACCTTGCCAAGCTTCTAGCCAAGTATCACTACCAAGAACATTAGAAAAACTTCCATCTGCTCCAAAAACGTAAGTGTCATCAAAATAACATGCTCTTTGTGTAACACCTGCAGCATCTA
>ENA-UZWV01004202-UZWV01004202.1-metagenome-genome-assembly--contig:-Day-3-1m-contig-4202_pt1 | contig 45986 bp, 41 predicted proteins | sample MGYA00260342_ERZ794902 | MGnify/ENA metagenome assembly ERZ794902
TGGGCCAGCTCATCCGAGAGCGGCGCTGTGGCTAATACAAAGTTATTGATCGGCATGATATAGCCATTTATTTTTGGTTCTAGCTTCTCAATATAGCCATTGCAGGCCAGTATCATTTCGCTGGCAGTGACCTGGCCCTGATCGGTTTTGACCACTACGGGCGTGCCTGAATAGCTCGTGACACGGGAGTTTTCATAGATCACCACTCCTGCGCGGGTAGCGGCTTCGGCCATACCCAACAGAAAGTTAAGCGGGTGAAGATGTTTTGAGGCGCGATCTACCAGGGCACCATGATAGGCCTGACTGTCGATGACCTCTGACAGGCGCTCTTTGGGCAAATAATCCAGTTGGTCGAAGCCATAGCGGTTATGCAGAAAGTCGACTTCCTCCTCTAGTTCCTGCTGGTATTTGGCACGATGGGCAAAGTGAATATTGCCATGTTTAAGGTCACATTTGATTCTGTGTTTTTGAATAAGGTCTTTAACCGTATCCACGGCCTCGAGGCTCATATCCCACAAGGTACTTGCAACCTCGCGGCCAAATTTGGCTTCAAGATATTGTTGGTCCTGACGCTGGCCAATACCCACATGACCGCCGTTACGGCCGGAGGCGCCAAAGCCAACCGTCTCAGCTTCGATAACGATCACCCTATAGCCGTGTTCTGCCAAATGAAGGGCGGAGGAGAGGCCTGTATAGCCCGCGCCAACCACGCAGATATCGGCTGCGTGCTGCCCCTCAAGCGATTCAAAAACCATTGATTTATTAGTACTAGCGCTGTAGTAAGAGCTCACTTCATTACCCGTTAAATCATTCTAAGATTGACATTATGATGTTTTCGAATAATAATTCAATAATATTTGAACAATTATTCAATAATATTTAGATAACCAATGCAAACAGGTGCTGTATGCAGTCGCAGACTGAGATAGAAAACTGGCTTAAAGAGAATCGAATCACCGAGGTAGAATGCCTAGTACCCGATATGACCGGTAATGCGCGGGGCAAATTTATTCCCGCTAAGAAATTTCTCAAAGAGGACAGCCGCTTGCCCGAGGGTATTTTGGCGCAGACGGTTACCGGTGAGTACTCAGACGATTATTGGGAGCTGCTGGATACCATTGATGGCGACATGCTTCTCGAGCCGGATGCCAGCACTGCGCGTTTGGTACCCTGGGCCAATGAGACCACAGGCCAGATTATTCACGACTGCTTCGCCAAAGATGGCACACCCCACCCTTTTAGCACCAGGGCTGTGCTTAAGCGCGTACTGGCACTTTATGAGAAAGAGGGCTTAACCCCGGTGATTGCCCCTGAGATGGAGTTTTATCTGGTTGAGCGCAATACCAACCCAGATATGTCGCTTAAGCCACCAATCGGGCGTTCTGGCCGACCTGAAACCGCCCGCCAGTCCTACAGTATTGATGCGGCCAATGAGTTTGAGCCCTTTGTCGAAGATATGTATTCCTATGGTGAAGTGATGGGCCTGGATATTGATACCTTGATTCACGAGTCGGGGGCCGCCCAGCTAGAAGTTAACTTCATTCACGGTGATGCCCTAGATCTGGCTGATCAGGTATTTACTTTCAAGCGCATGGTTCGTGAGGTTGCGCTTAAGCACGATATCTATGCCACCTTTATGGCCAAACCTATGGCCACTGAGCCGGGCTCGGCCAAGCATATACACCAGAGCGTGGTTTCGAGCGCCGATGGCAGCAATATCTTTGCGACCAACGAGGGCGAGTACAGTCAGGCGTTTTATCATTATTTAGGCGGCATGCAGAAGTACACGCCCTATGTGATGAGCTTCTTTGCTCCCAATGTTAATTCTTACCGACGCTTTACCCGCGAGGTCTCTGCCCCAATTAATCTACACTGGGGCTGGGATAATCGCACCACAGGGCTGCGCGTGCCTGATGCCGCTGCCAAGAACTTCCGCATTGAGAACCGTTTCCCCGGCGCCGATGTAAACCCCTACCTGTCCATTGCCGCCACCTTAGCCTGCGGTTACTTGGGCATGAAGAATAAAATCGAACCCTCAGCTGCCTTTGCGGGCAATGCTTACGAGGAAGAGTTGGCGTTGCCAAGGACACTTGAAGAGGCATTGCGCGGACTCCAAGAAGAGCAGGATATTATCGATCTATTTGGTGAAAAGTTTATTCAGCTCTACACCTCGATAAAACTGGTTGAGTTTGAAGAGTTTAATCAGGTTATATCTTCTTGGGAGCGTGAGCACCTGCTGCTGAACGTGTAGCTATTGATGGGTTACAGAGAGTTAATTTGCGCTTAGAATAGCCCTTTAATTACTTGAGCATCTCGTCGCCTGTGCATTACATAGTTATTCCTTTATCGATTATCTCTCTGGCGTTATTACTTTTCTCAAGCAATAGCCACGGGGCTTCCTATGTGGGTACAGAGCAATGTGCGGGCTGTCATCAATCAGAGCTGGCGCAGTGGCAGGGTTCTCATCATGACTGGGCAATGAAAGCAGCTACTGCTGAGACCGTGCTCGGTGACTTCAGTAACGCGACCTTTACTCATCAGGGCGCGCGCTCAACATTTACCCGCAAAGACGGCGCATTTTATGTCAATACACAGGGTGCAGATGGCGAGTACCAGACCTTTAAAGTTGACTACACCTTTGGCGTTGAGCCTCTCCAACAATACCTAGTCAAGTTTGATGATGGGCGCATGCAGGCTCTGACGACGGCTTGGGATAGCCGTCCAAAAGAGCAGGGCGGGCAGCGCTGGTACCAGCTGATACCCAATGACATAGGTGGCCCAGGCGATAGCTTTCACTGGACTGGTACCTACTTCAACTGGAATACTCGCTGTGCCGAGTGCCATTCCACCGGGCTGGAAAAAAATTACTCCATGGCCACAGATACCTTTGCCACGGCTTGGTCAGAGGTTAATGTCGCCTGTGAGTCCTGCCACGGGCCAGGTTCTGATCATATTGACTGGGCCAGATCCAGTAATCAGGGCGATAATAATGGCCTGCAAGTGCAATACTCTAAGCAGCTTAACTGGGTGATCGCCGAGGGGATGAGTATCGCAAACCCCCAGGGCGATCCACATAGGGGAGCAACCACTGAAATTGAATCCTGTGCTGCCTGCCATTCTAGGCGCAGTAAAATCAGCTCAGCGCCAATTAATAATTACCCTAGAGACAAAACCTATCTCGATCATTACCAGCTGCAGACCCTTGAACAGGGCCTCTACCATGCGGATGGGCAGATTGAAGATGAGGTCTACGTTTATGGCTCTTTTTTGCAGAGTAAAATGCACCAGCGTGGTGTGACTTGCAGCAACTGTCACAACCCTCATAGTCTTGAATTAAAGGCTGAAGGCAATGCACTCTGCGCTGGTTGTCATGCACCGCAAACCTACGATACGCCAAAGCATCACCATCATGAGCAAGCTGACAGCACCGGTGCACAGTGCGTTAATTGCCATATGCCAGCCACTGTTTATATGGGTGTGGATGCACGACGTGACCACAGTATGCGTGTGCCAAGGCCAGATATTACGGCACAGATTGGCGCACCCAATGCCTGCAATATGTGCCATACCGACAGGGCCACAGACTGGTCTGTGTCGGCCATTGAAAGCTGGCTGGGCAAGAAGGTAAGCAAGCCTGAACTGGCTGCCCAGGCTATTTATGCGGCTAGAACTAATGCACCAGATGCCAATCAGCAGTTAATTGATCTAGCCAATAATGTCACGATCAATGAGCTGGCTCGAGCTACGGCACTAGGGCTATTGGAAGATTACCCCAATATGCCCAGTTATAGCACCGTCCAACAACAGCTTAAAAGCGACAAGCCACTGCTGCGCATAGGCGCTCTTAATGCACTTGCGTTTTTACCACTGCAGCAGCGCTGGCAGGATATTTCGCCGCTGCTAAATGACCCAGTTAGAGCAGTTCGATTGGAAGCGACCAAGCTATTAATGGGTATTACTGGGCTCGCCCCAACCGAGCAAGCCTTGTTAGACGGGCATATTGAGCGCTACATTGAGGCGTTAATGGTCAATGCAGATATGCCTAATGGGCAGCTTAATCTTGCCGCGGCCTATTTAGCACAGGGTTCTTATCAAAATGCAGAGCAGGCCTACCAGCACGCATTAAAGCTCGATCCACAATCGGTACCGGCAAGATTAAATCTGGCGGATCTCTATCGTATTCAGGGGCAGGAGACCAAGGCACTCAAGCAGTTATTGCAAGCGCAGGCTGCCAATGCCAATAATGCGACGGTACTTTTCAGTCTTGGGTTGGCGCAGATTAGAGGCAAACAGATTGCCTCAGCGTTGATTAGCTTGGAGAAGGCCTCAGGCTTGGCCCCTGAAATAAGTCGCTATAGCTATGTTTATGGCATAGCGCTAAATGGTCAGGGTCGAAGCCAGGAAGCAGTACAGGTGCTGACGCGTGCACTGACTAGCGATAGTCAGAATAGAGATCTATTGTTCGCGCTGACCACGATTAATAGAGATTTAGGCAGGCTGGAAGATGCTAGGGTCTTTGCCCAACGACTAGTGTCAGCATTCCCCGAAGATCGTGCTGCATTACAGTTACGCGACGCCTTAAAATAACCGCTTGATCGGGAGCAGACAGTGAAAAAAACACTTATAGCGGGCGCTCTTGGCGCTGAAATTAGCGGCATTGATCTGACGAGTGAGGTCACAGCAGATGATTATCGCGGCATAAGAGCACTGTTGGTCGAGCACGAGGTTATTTTCTTTCGCAATCAAAATATATCACCTGCCCAACAGCATGCATTGGCGTCATCCTTTGGCCCTCTGCAGAGCCACCCGGCCTATGCAACTCTGCCAGGATTTCCAGAGATTACCGTTCTCGAAAGTACTGCCGATAAGCCTAGTAAAATAGAGTGCTGGCACAGTGATATGACGTTTCGGCTGCACCCGCCAATGGGAACTGTGCTGCGCTCAAAGATTATTCCTGATAAAGGAGGCGACACCTGTTTTGCCAGTATGACCGCTGCCTATGATGGCTTGTCGCCACAGATGCAGACTTTTCTAAGCGGTCTAGATGCGGTGCATGATTTTTCTTATGGCTTTAAGGAGAGTCTAGCCGAGGAGGGCGGGCGCGAACGTTTGGCTCAGGCGGTTGCTCATAACCCACCAGTGGTGCATCCGGTGATTCGCACCCATCCTGAAAGTGGTAAAAAAGTGATCTTTGTGAATGCGCTATTTACCACTCATATTGTTGGGCTGCCGGCCGATGAGAGCCGAGCAATACTGCAGTTTTTATACCAGCACTGCATTACGCCGGAGTATACCTGCCGTTTTTCTTGGGATGTTGATTGCATTGCCATGTGGGATAACCGCAGTACCCAGCATAAACCGATCAATGATTACTTCCCAGCCCATCGCAGCCTTGAGCGCATTGTGATCGACGGTGATAGGCCGTATTAGAGTATGAGGGTTTGGATCCTCTAGTCTTCACTCCTCCAGAATGATAGGTTTTGCCACCATTATTCTGATCCAAACCGATGAATCTCAATCCAAACAAAAGTCAATAATCATTTTAGCCACCAAGAGCTGGTCGACGTTTTCTTGAAACGAGTCCATGGCTTTTTGGTACGTCTCTGGTGGGTAATTTTCACGACGAAACTCATACAGTTCGCTGCTGTAATCCGGGTAGAACTCGGGGTGACCCTGAAAGGTTAGTATATGCTCGCCCAAGCTGGTAGCCGCAATCGGGCAGGTGTCCGTGGAAGCCAAAACAACGGTTCCTGCGACCGGCACGGTAATCTGGTCTTGATGGCTGTAGATAAGATTAAAAGGCGCATTGCCGAGAAGGTTTGAGCCTATAGGACTGGTTTCTTTGACCCCTAATGACCAACCGACTTTAGCTAGACGGGTTTCACCACCCAGCGCATGAGCTACCATCTGATGGCCAAAACAAACCCCAACTAACTTCTTTTTTCGGCTGTGCAGCGCTCGAACAAACTCAGCCAGCTGCACAATCCAAGGGGCATCCTCATAGACGCTACTTTTACTGCCGGTGAGAATATAGGCGTCGACCTCATCTAACTCCGCTGGATAGTTACCGGCATTCACAGCGTAGGTATCAAACTCTAAATCCACCTTTTGGTCATCATTAACGGCGCTCAACAGCTGTTGAAACATGGCCGGATACTCGCCATATTTTTGCGCCAAATGTGGCACCACATCGTCTGCCTGAAGTATTCCTACTTTTAGCTTTACTATGCTGTCTTTCACTGAATTCCGTCCTCGCTAATGGTCGCCGAATTTTAGTAAATAGGCCTCAAGATCGCGCTTTATTTCGGGGCCATAGAGGTATAAGCCAATTATATTAGGAATCGAAATTAAGAATACCATGGCATCTGAAAAGTCTAATACGGCACTGAGCTTAATCATGCAGCCGATCGCCACAAAACCACAGAAAACAGTTTTAAATATAAACTGTGTCGCCGCGCCTTCACCAAATAAGTAAGTCCAGCCCTTAAGTCCATAATAGGACCAGGCTATGGTTGTTGAAAACGCAAAGAGCAGGGCGGCTATGGCAATAATATAGGGTGCCCAGCTGACGTGGTGGGCAAATGCGGCTGAAGTCAGGGCAATACCCTCAAAACCGCGCCCATCGTCCAACAATCCATTGGGGATAGCCGTTGTGACAATCACCAGAGATGTCAGAGTGCAAATAACCATGGTATCTATAAACGGCTCCAGCAGAGATACCAGCCCCTCGGTCACCGGCTCATCAGTCTTGACCGCAGAATGGGCTATAGCAGCAGAGCCAATGCCTGCCTCATTGGAGAATAGGGCGCGCTGGAAGCCGACAATAATTGCCCCCACCATGCCACCTTGGGCACTGGTCCAGGTAAAGGCGCTATTAAAGATTAGCGTTATGGCCCCGGGCAGATGCTCTGCACTCATAGCTATAATTAATAGTGCCGAAACAATATACATCACCGCCATAGTAGGCACTATTCGCGAAGCAGCGGCGGCAATAGAGCGGATACCGCCGACAATCACCAGAGCCACGGTGGATGCCATCAGCAGCCCAAACAACCAGCCCCGGCCATATAAAAAGCTATCTTCTCCACCGGTAATACTCAGCATCTGCACATAGGCCTGGTTAGACTGAAACATATTGCCAATACCCAGACAGCCAATCACCAGAGCAACGGCGTAGAAGCTACCCAGAAGCTTGCCGACTCTAGGCCATTGACGAATCTGGAAAAAATGCTCTAGATAGAACATAGGGCCCCCGGATACAGAGCCATCTGCATTGACCCGCCGATACTTAACCCCCAGCGTACACTCCACAAACTTGGTCGACATGGCTAAGAAACCCGCCATAAACAGCCAAAAGGCAGCTCCTGGGCCACCCAGTGCAATGGCTACCGCAACGCCGCCAATATTACCCACACCCACGGTGCCTGAGACGGCAGTGGACAGGGCCTTAAAATGAGAAATCTCGCCAGTGGCGCCTGTATTAGCCGGGGGATTAATTAAAAGCCCAACTGCATGGCCAAAACCGCGAAGATTGACCAAGCGAAGATAGAAAGTAAACCAAAGGGCCGCAATAGCCAGCCAGAGCAGAATTAGTGGAAAATCCTGATCAAAAAGTTGGATAGGGTAGAACACCAAATCGGAAAGCCCCTGAGCCAAAGGCCGTACCAAGGCCTCTATCTGTGTATCTGTACTCATTACTCCCCCTAAATAGCGGATTATAATTCCGCCTTATATTAATAAAATACTTTATAATTAACCCGTAAATCATTGTTTTAATTTATTTATATTGGTGACCTAGTGTGTTCTTTGAAATCTGATTGAATTTGGGTTCTGCCCATGATTAGCGCAGAAACCCTAATCAAGCCAAAAAATATTACTTTAGACTCAACTGGCTGTGTCATTCTAGTACAGTTTTTAAACAGGGTTTTATTGTTTACTAATATTATGAAACATTGGCGGCATGATATCCGCCAATATATCTACAGCGATCATTACAGAGCCGTGATTTTACCAATTGATCAACAAAATTGGGTAGACGCATTGATGGGCTAGGTAAAGCGCGATGTGCTGACAGCTATGAGCCCTAAGCTTATTGGTGAATGAGAGGCAGTTTATACCCAAGTGGATAGGAGTGGTGAGATATACAGCATCGTGAGCGACGCGGTGATGATCAGTAATGTATCTCTGAATGACAAAGAGTCCCTTTTCCTGCTTATCGGCAAGGGGTGAGCACTTTGAAGTGTCAGGTGATACCCGTCTACCGGCTTTTTTTCGGCTCACGCAGTGACAGAAAAAACATCGAAATCGCGAGTATCAACAGTGGAAGGTTTATAATGCTGCCCGGCGGTCTGTATTCATAGAATTCCGCGGTGAGAGGATTCATTATACCAGCGCCGATACGGAGTATCATATCGCAGGCGATCATAAGGAACATAAGAGGGATCAGGCTACGATAACAGCAAAGCACCGTAAATATAAAAAGCGTGATAAGGATCTGTGCGCCGCCCCATAGAGAAAAGGCCAGATAGATCACCGCATCGGGATCCGGTGTGCCGGGAAAGGTTATGATAGAGGCGATAGAATTTGCGCCACCGTCTTCTTTAAAATAATGAATCAGGCTGCGAACGGTAAACTGCAGGCCAAAGAGACACAGCGCATAAAAAGCAATTGGGCTGCCGCGATATTCGTTAGTGGCGACTGTGGGAAAAATTTTACTTAACATCGACATTGAAAGGCCTATTTATCGTTGATGTGCTGATCTATCTAAGATTATTTTGGCATGCTTTATGTCACCGTGCAAGCTGTTCGTCTGTAAGGATGGTTGATGGCGATTTTAATAGCTAGGAATAGAGCAGCAAGTTTCGAGTCTGGACGCCTGTAAGGAAGGATGCGGCCCGCCTATCAATTTCTGCCGTCGCAGGTTTATGCCGATTTGTGATGCTACAGTGGTTGCAGGAGCTCTAAGCCGCGTTGGATGAGTCTGGGCAGACCGCAGTCAGCGAGTTACTGCCAAGTTTTGGCCTGTCGGAGCTGTTGACTATAAAACTTTACCGGCAGCTGGATTGGTCGGACAACCTAGACGCCTGGCTCTAGCCTTCGCTTTCCCCGTCCCATATCTATATGTTGGCGGAGGAGTGCAGCTACCACCCTTGGTACAGATTCTTCGCAGTGTTTGGGTTGTGATCAGCATAACGCTTGAATAACACCGGGCTTCTCCAACACTGGTTGAACCAAAAGCTGGTATTTGCCACACCAAATTAAATTGACAAAGAGTACTTTTTTCGTGGTACACTATTGACATAATAAATGCCTATAGTTTGAAGTTGGAGTGAAAAAATCGTTCCTGTGGGCACAACCTACCAATGCAGGACTTTTTATGGAATTTAAGCGTACTCCGGATGAGCGCTTTGATAACTTGCCAGATTACCCCTTCGCCCCCAATTATCTCCACATAGACGATAGTGAGGGTGGTGAGCTGCGGATCCACTATCTTGATGAAGGCCCGGCCGACGGTGACGTGGTGTTGTTAATGCACGGCCAGCCAGCTTGGTCCTATTTGTACCGACATATGATCCCGCTATTGGTAGTTAAAGGTTTTCGGGTCATTGCTCCCGATTTGATTGGTTTCGGCCGCTCAGACAAACCCACCAAAATAGAGGATTACACATACGCTCGCCACGTGGCCTGGATGAGTGAGTGGCTCACTCAATTGGATCTCAACAATATCACTGTATTCTTCCAGGATTGGGGTAGTTTGATTGGTCTGCGCCTAGTGACAGCGTTTCCGGAGCGCTTCGCTCGAGTGGTGCTGGCTAATGGGATGTTGCCGGCAGGTAATATTCCTGCAGAGTACATCGATATGATTAAGACGGCTTACGCAACGCTGCCTGCAGTGCGCGCTGATGAATTGGTGGAAATTCTTAAAGATAAATCCTCCCAGATTCCCCCGTTCCTGTATTGGCGAAAATTCTGTGCCGAGCGTGCCGATCTTGATATCGGCCATGTAATGGCGCAGAACTGGGGCAAACCCCTGACGGCAGGGGAGCAGGCAGCATACAGCGCTCCATTTCCTGATCAAGATTATCTGTCCGGTCCGCGCCGTTTCCCGAGTCTTGTGCCTATATTGTGTGACGAACCAGAAGTGTCAGAAAACAAGGCTGCGTGGGAAGTTCTACGAAAATTTGACAAACCCTTTATGTGTGCTTTCTCCGATGAAGACCCCGTGACAGAGGGGGCGGAAAAGCCTTTCCTTAAGGCTGTACCTGGGTGTAAAGGGGTGGCACATCGCACTATCAAAGGTGCGGGCCACTTTTTGCAGCAGGATGAGCCTGAGCAATGTTTACAGGCTATTTTGGATATTACGGGCAGAGTCTAGGCTCAGTCTTACAAGGCAAGAGCAGAAAGTGGATATTCGTTGCTCGTCGAAGCTCGGATAAAGCGATCAGACCGAGAGTTGGGCTTGGTTTCACCGCTGTGAAAGACGCTTTTATCGGATGGCAGCATCGACTCTACGAGAGGGGCTGGATTGTCCGACTTGGCCCAGAGAATTTGGCGGCTCCAACGAGTTGCAAGAAACTATTACCGTCCGGCCTGTAATTGGCCAGTGAGAGAATTGAGCTATGAATTTCAACTTGAATGCAGACCAAAGCATTGTCCACGAAAGCATCGCCTGCTTCGTGGCTGACAACTATGCGCTGGACAAGCGCAATGCAGTAGTGGCACTGGAGCATGGTTACAGCCCTGATTACTGGCATCAGCATGCCCAGCTAGGCTGGCTCGCCATCCCCTTTGCTGAAGAGCACGGCGGCTTAGGTGGTGGCCCGGTGGACACTATGGTGATCATGCGGGAGTTTGGCCGCGGTCTGGTAGCGGAACCTTTCCTGCCCACCGTACTGCTGTTTGGCGGCTTGCTACAGGCTGGCGCCAGTGCCAATGTTCAGAGGGAGCTGATCCCGCAGATTATCAGTGGTGAACTGCAGGGGGCGTTTGCCTATCTGGAGCGTCAGAGTCGCTATGAGATTACCGATATAGCCTGCAGTGCCCAAAAGCAGGGCGGCAGCTGGGTTCTGAACGGCGAGAAAACGGTGGTGCTGAACGGCGGCGCGGCACAGAAACTGATCGTTGCTGTGCGTACCTCAGGCGAGCAATTTGACGAAGCCGGTATTACCCTTATGTTGGTCGATGCCGCTACCGAGGGTGTTGAACGCACCTATTACCGAATGACCGATGGCCGCGAAGTCGCTGATATCAAGCTCAACAATGTCTGCGCTGAGGCGCTTATCGGAGGAGTGGATCAGGGTTATGCCCTGATGGCACCTGTACTGAACCGGGCCCGTTTGGCGATCGCTTCCGAAGCGCTGGGTGCTATGGAATCTCTCAATGCCCAGACTCTGGAATACCTGAAAACCCGCAAGCAGTTTGGCACTGCTATCGGTTCCTTCCAGGCGCTGCAACATCGTATGGTGGACTGCTTTGCTGCCATTGAGAATACCAAGTCGTTGCTGTATCGCGCGGTCTGTACCGCCGAGTCTGGCGATCAGGATGCCGAACGCAGCCTACTGGCTCTGAAAGTGATGGTGGGTCGCGCCGGTCGTCAAATCGGCGGCGAGGCGATTCAGATGCACGGCGGCATGGGTATGACAGAAGAACTGGCGGTGGGGCACTATGTCAAACGCCTGATGATTATCAATACGCTGTTTGGCGATGCCGATTATCACCAGCAGAAATTCGCTCGGCTAGTCAATCAGGCTCCTTGATTTTTCTTATCGATAAGTGGTTTACCGGATGGATTCTTGTGGCGGTATGCTGGCCATGCCGATTTATTTGATATGCCAGCCTTGAGGATCAGCAGTCTCCCTCCGGCTGGCGCTAACATGACGGACTTTTATAATGGATGTAGGATTTACTGACCAAGAGCTAGCATTTCGCGCCGAGGTGCTACAGTTTCTTGCCGAGTCTTTTGACGATGATTTGAAGTATAAGTTGGCCGGGGTAGAGGCGTCTCCCCACCTCAAACAGGGAATGCTGGAATGGCAGGGCCGCTTGAACGCTAGGGGCTGGTTGGCTCCAGGCTGGCCGGAGGAGTACGGCGGCAAAAACTGGAGCATTACCCAGCACTTCATCTTTAGCACCGAGCTCGGTATGGCCGGTGCACCACCGCCAATGCCTTTTGGGGTAACGATGTTGGCGCCCGTAATCTATACCTACGGTAACGAAAAGCAGAAAGCCTATTACCTGCCACGCATCCTCAACAGTCAAGACTGGTGGTGCCAGGGTTATTCAGAGCCGGAGGCCGGTTCCGATCTGGCCTCTCTGCAGTGCCGTGCCGAGCGCGATGGCAACGACTATGTGATCAACGGCTGTAAAACCTGGGTTTCTTTTGCGCACATCGCTGATTGGATGTTCTGCCTAGTACGCACCGATGACAGCGGGCGAAAGCAGGAAGGTATCAGCTTTGTGCTGATTGATATGAGCAGCCCCGGCATCCGTGTCGAGCCCATACCCACCATTGACGGCGTGAAGCACCTAAATAAAGTGTGCTTTGACAATGTCCGCGTACCAGTTGAAAACAGAATTGGGGACGAGGGAAAAGGCTGGCTATATGCCAAATCACTGCTGAATACCGAGCGCCTGATTACTGCGGGTGTGGCACCTGCCAAGCGCGACCTTGCCGAGTTGCGCAAGTTGGCACGTGCTGAAATCAACGGGGGGAGATCGCTACTGGATGATCCTCTGTTCTCCCAAAGTCTGGTAGACATAGAGATTAATCTGATGGCACTGGAGTACACCGAACTGCGGGTAATGGCCGATGCCGCCGGTGGTAAAGCGCCAGGGCCTGAATCCTCTCTTCTCAAACTGCTGGGAGCGGATATTCAACAGGCTCTTCAGACGTTGTACCTTGATGTAGCCGGCTACTACGGTGCTACGCTGCAAAGTGAATTACCGGAGGCTGAGCAGGGGCGCAGTTTTGTCGATTTGGCGCAGAGGATGTATTTCCGTGGCCGTGCTGCAAGCATTTATGGTGGTTCCCTCGAGGTTCAGAAGAATATTGTCGCTAAACAGGTGTTAGGCCTCTAAAGGTAATGCGAAGCCCTTCAATTCTCGACAGGCATATTGCTTCAGGATTACTGATTCTGGCTAGCCGACTATTTTAGTGGTGTCGATGCGCCCCGTGCATGCCGGGACGCATTAGGCTGCGGATTAGCTAATTATTTGGCATCGGCGATGTTCAGAATTTTCTGAAGTTCGCGCTTAACAAACTTTCCGCTTGCGTTTTGGGGCAGAGGCTGCAGGACGACCCATATATAGCGGGGTATCTTAAACGCGGCAAGTTTCTCCCGCAAAAAGTTCCTTAATGTCTCCGCGTTGATCTCACTACCGGCCGCCGGGAAAATGGCGCATCCCACTTCCTCGCCAAGCCGTTCATCTGGTACGGAAAATACCGCGCACTCGGCAATAGTTGGATGACTGTAAATAGCCGCTTCCACCTCGGAACTGTATATATTTTCACCGCCTCGCAGCACCATATCTTTGGCGCGGTCCACCAGGTACACGAAGTTATCTTCATCGATATAGCCAATGTCGCCGGTGTGCAGCCAGCCATTGATAATAGTTTCGGCGGTGGCATCGGGACGATTAAGATAGCCCTTAATAATATGAGGACCATAAATACAGATTTCGCCAATCTTGCCGGCGGGCAGATCGTCACCTTGCTCGTCAACAGTCTTGATTTCACAAACCGGAACTATCACTCCGGCACTATTGGGTTTATCGGTCAAAAAGGCGCCGTAGCTACCGGTTGCTATGCCACTGGTCTCAGTCAGGCCGTAGCCTTGGGCGGGCACTGCATAACCACCGACGTTGTCGATTTTTTCGATCAGATCTGGCTGGACCGGGGCACCTCCGCCGCCCAGGGTGGTCAGCGATGAAACATCCCGTCTGTCGAAGTCGGGGTGATTAATCAGTTCCCGGCCCATAAGGGGCACCCCGGTAAAGTTGGTGATTTTTTCCTGCTCGATCAGACGCAGTGCTTCGCCTGCATCCCACTTATACATATGTACCAGCTTGCCGCCGGAGGCAGTGACAGCATGTGCCAAGCCGTTCATGGCGGTAACGTGAAACAAGGGAGTGGTAACCAATCCTGATGGGGGTACGGCATTGGGGTCCAAAGGATTGGGAGGCTGCTCGCCTTTGATTAGGGCAGCTGCCGTTTGTTGGCTGAGGCTAGCAAACAGGGAGCTAAATAATTGGTTGACGCAGCTGCGATGGGTCAGCTGGGCGCCTTTGGGGAAGCCGGTGGTACCAGAGGTGTAGAAGATACAAACGTCGTCATCAGGGTCAATGGCAACATCGGGCATAGAGGGTTCTGTTTTCAGAACATCGCGCCAGGGGATGGCCCATTTTGGGGTCTCGTCCATGCGCACTGCTACGACTGGCAGCTTGGGAAATTCCTTTGCAATTTCGCTAAAGCGACTTAGACGTTCAGCATCGCAAATCAGCATTTTGACCTCGGAATCATTCAGTCCGTACTTTAATTCCTCTGCCACCCACCAGGCATTTACGCCTACCGTCACGGCACCGATAGCGGCGATAGCCCAGTAGCAGAGCAACCACTCTGGATAGTTGCGCATGGCGATGGCCACGCGGTCGTGCTGCGTGATGCCTTGGGATACAAGCCAATTGGCGATACACGCCACTTGTTCGTGGGCTTCGTTATAAGTCCAGCGCTCATCCTCATAAACCAGGCAGTCCCTCTCGCCATGCACATTGGTGCTTAACCACAGGTCGCGCATCGATCTAGGCACATTTGCCCAGGTTTTCATCTTGTTGCCAAGGACTTCGGTCTCTGTGATGGCAAACATCTGCTCCGGCGCAGTCATGGAGGCAGTGATTTGCTTCAAAACGTCTAGCATCTTTATTTCCTTTATATGGATAGTTGTATAGCTGAACCCATTTTTTCGTTTTATTTCCTGGCTGTAGGTCAGCTGTTTATTGTTAAAGGCTTTTGATACGCCTTTCTGCTGCCACTATATAAAGTGGCTTTTCTTGTACCAAAGTAATTGTAAGCTATCGACTAATAAAGAGTATATAAGCAGGCTTACGGAGCTGGTAACCTGCTAGGTTGCTTTCAGGGTAGGTTTCCGCGAGAACATAAACATGTCCAGCAGTGCGGTAACCGCGAGCATCATCAAAGCAAGAATAAATCGAAGGTCGCTCAGGTACAGGCTGGTTTCAATGGGGTAGGCAATGGTCTTCTCCAGCGCTGCGATTTTGAAATCATGTTTTCCGCCTATAGCAGGATGGGCAATGATCTCGGCGAAAGATCGGCGGCTACGGTAGCGAAACAACGCCCCTTGGTCCCATTGTTCAGCACCTTCAATACCTACGATATCGATGGCGGAGTACACCGCATCGCCCATAAAAACCGGATGACTGGCACGTTTAAATAGCTCCGGGATCATATGTTCCATATAGCGGGCCATTAGTTGGTCGGCGTTTTCGCCGGGCTGCGCACCTTCAACCTGAGGAGGAGCTTCGTTCAAATCCAGTGCATTAAGCATCAAAAACTGACGCCCCGTGTCGTTTCGCAGGAAGGCTTCTATATAGGTCACGATTTCTGGGTCGGAATCTTTGGTCTCCATGGCTGTCACCCAGGAGTCAACTTCCTTATCGCTGAGAGGTCCGCCAAAATCGGTGTACCAGAAAACAAACATTACATAGAGTACCGCCGAACCCAGCCAGAGTTTTGAACGTGTGTTCATAAAAGTCCTAAACGTTATTAGTAATTTGTAACTCGCCACAAACAATTAATAGACCGAACCTTTGTCACTATTAAACGACAGTTCGGCTTTGCTAAAGCGCGGCATAAAGTGTTGGATACCAACGTGCTCTGCGCAGAGTGCTATTTTTTCTTAGCAATTTAACTACTACGGTTAAATCATCAGACTCATTTCAAAGTCTTCCTTGCCCACTCCGTATTCCGGACACAGCCAGTCTTCAGTTACGTCATCTCAGCGCGTGCCAGAATCTATCCCTTCCTCCGACCAACCCTTTGCTTCATCGTGAACAAATCCACAGGCAATGCATTCCCACACTTTATAGTGAGTCATGGTTACCGCAAAGTAAGATTGCGACAATTTTCATTAATCAGAGTTCTCTTAGGTTTACTAGATTATGCGTTCAGATAGTGCTGCAAGATTCCGCGCGACCCATAAAGCTCTAAGATACCAGTATGTTGGTCAGCATTTATTCGATCTAACTCATCCCGCACATGCAGCCGTGCTTTATTAAGACGTTTTTGAGTGCGCGCCTTAGTGGGACCAAAGCCGTAGTCGTACTCGTAGAATTTTTCCCCTGCCAGACCCGCGGCAATATTGGCGGTGGCAAATTGCAGGTAACTACGCTGAATGTAGTCGAGGACGACGGACAATGTTTTTGGTACCTGATCATCGGGCAGCCAGTCGCCAACTTCTATTGGATCGTTGCTGTAAAAACGCTCGGTATAATTAAACAGCATATCTCGGTATTCACCCAGCCAGCTGACAGGTTGCGGATCGCAAATGTAGTGGGCTTTGCTGGCACCGGCCAGGGCAAAATCTGCCGGACAGGGGCGGGGCCCAAGAAGGAAGTCATTATGTTTGAAGTGCTGATCCAGTGCTTTCAGCATCAGACCGAAATCTGCCTTTACTGACTCAGCCTGGTCGGGGCCTACACCGTTGTATTCGCAGACGTTTTTACCAAATTTTTGGTGCATCATCTGACCCATGCCAGAAAATTGCTCCAGCTCCTGTTGGCTCAATGGCTCGTCGATGCTGCGGTCTAACATTATGTTAGCGGCAAGGCGTTGCCCCACCCAGTCGACGTTTTCCGGGTAGCACCAGCGGCTGTGAATGCAGGATCGGCCCAGCCAGTGATTGAAGGCATCCTCGAGGATAAAGCTGCTGGCTCTCTGCAGCGGAGCATCCGGAATGACACTGAAAACCTTGAAGCGGTCATTGAGCATCGGGCCAATGGTAATGGTGTCATGAATTACCCAGCCGTCCGGTGTTATTAATAAGGGTATGAAGTGGGTGCCTGCACGAGCTTCAAGTTCGGCGGTGCGTTCCTGAGTTTTGAAAGTCCAGCTATAGGGTATGCGTTGGAAACGTAGTTGTGCCTCTAGCTTGCGTGTGAAAAAGCTGAGTTCAGTACCAACTAGTGCATAATTATCTGGATACATATTTCCCCCTGTTGCTATAATTTGGCATCGATTGTGTCATTAATTATGTCATCAGTCAATTAATTAGAAGCGCGAGGGCGGGATGGGTAGCGACATGGGCCGCTATCAAGCCTACGAAGGGTTCAAAACCTTCCGCCTTGCCGGGCAATATATCAAGGACTTTGATTTACCCTATAACCTTTTGCGCTGTGTCTATAACGATCGGAGGCTGTTGTGTCCTGATGCTTGCTAGATTCAGGTTTTTTTATTCAACCAGAACCAATTGCAGTGTATTAGTTTTAGAAACGACAGAACGTAATTGCAGATTGGTATCTGACGTATGAGATCTCCGTTATTTGGTTACTTGCGCCCGCTTGCTGCCAAGAATATTTAGGCAAAACATATGACTTGGGACTATTAAAGTGTCATATAATATGTCATTATTGAAGAGTGGATGTGTTACTGCTTTTCAAATCATAAAATTTTCCTGCGAACTTTAAGAGTAATTAGTATGGCATCACCAGAGCGGATTGATTTAATCGGTGCTCCCCCGTCGCCCTATACCCGTAAGATGCTGGCTTTGTTACGCTACCGACAGATTCCCTATCGTGTAATTTGGGGGCAACCACAAGAGATTCTTCCGGGCTTGGGGATAGATACCCCGAAGCCGGTATTGGTCCCCACGTTCTTGCTCCGCGACGACAATGGCAATTTGAGCGCGGTTACTGATTCCACGCCCATTATCCGTCGGCTGGAGGCGATGAGCCCCGAGCGATCGGTGGTGCCGACCGATCCAGCGCTGGCCTTCATTGACTACTTGCTGGAAGACTTTGGTGACGAGTGGGTGACCAAGTATATGTTTCATTATCGCTGGTATCCTGAGGCCGATGCAGATAATGGAGGTACCATGCTGCCACTGGGTTATAGAGTGAACCTCCCGCCGGAGCAGCATGAGCAAAGGAAGGCATTCTTTACCGACCGCCAGGTGGGCCGGTTGCATGTGGTGGGGTCCAACGACACCACGGCACCTATTATTGATGCCAGCTATCGCCGCTTCCTGCAGGCGATGGAGGCTCATCTGATTACCCAGCCCTATTTGCTTGGTAACAGGCCTGGTGTCGGCGACTTTGCTATTTTTGGCCAATTGACCCAGCTGATTGGGTTTGACCCAACGCCTCGGGCCATTGCCCACAAACTTTCCTCACGAGCTGTGGCTTGGACGACCCTGATGGAAGATCTAAGTGGTCTGGAGCCAAAAGACAGCGATTGGAACAACCCCGATGAAATACCTGAAACATTGCGCGGTATTCTGAAGGAGGTTGGCAGAATGTACGCACCTGCCTTGCTGGCAAACGCCAAAGCGCTGCAAGCCGGTGAGAAAACCTGGAAGGCGGAAATCGATGGTGCCCTTTGGACTCAAAAAACATTCCCTTACCAAGTGAAATGCTTGAATTGGATTAACGAGCAGTATCAGGCGTTGAGTGCCGACGACCGAGGCCGGGTAGAGCGTATTCTGGCGGATACCGGCTGTGAAGCGCTGCTGTTTCCAGAGTAATACCGGAAGTGTCTTTAATCCCAGGGCATCGGTCAGAACAGACGATATTAATGAAAAAATATTTTTAAGAGCGAAACCGACAGGAGTATCCCAATGAGCTTTCAAGTCAGTGAAAAAGTACAGGCGCTAAACACCGAACTAGAGACGTTTATGCTCGAGCATGTCTACCCCCGGGAGCACGACTGGAACGAGTTTACCCTCGATCAGAAAAACTTGTGGCAGGTACCATCGTGGTTCCATGATCTGCGGGAAAAGGCAAAAGAAGCCGGCCTGTGGAACCTATTCTTGCCACACGAATACCAGCCCTGGAGCCCCGGGTTGACCAATTTGGAGATCGCGCCGCTGTTTGAAACTATGAGCAAGTCCGGCTTGTGGGCGCAATCGATTTTCAACTGTAACGCGCCGGATCGCGGAAATATGGAAGTGCTGGCTAAGTACGGCACGCCCGAGCAGCAGGAACAGTGGCTAAAGCCATTACTGGCCGGCGAGATCCGCTCAGCCTACGCCATGACCGAGCCCCAGGTGGCATCCTCCGACGCCACCAATATGGAATTGGAAATTAGGCGAGATGGTGATGAATACGTACTTAATGGGCGTAAGTGGTGGACCACCAATGCAGTACAGGAGCGCTGTAAGATTATGCTGGTGATGGGGCGTTCCAACCCCGAGGCAGCACGCCACCGTCAGCACTCGACGATTCTAGTGCCACGCGACACACCAGGGATCAAGTTGGTGCGCCCATTGCGGGTGTTTGATAATCTTCACTCGCCGGGCGGTGAGGCAGAATTTGCCTTTGAAAACGTCCGTGTGCCGGTCACTAATATGATCAAGGGCGAGGGTTGCGGATTTGAAATCGCGCAGGGCCGTCTGGGGCCGGGACGCTTCCAGTATGCCATGGGGCTTGTAGGCGCGGCACAGCGCTGCCTTGAGCTGATGTGTGCTCGCACTGAAGAGCGCGTGGCCTTCGGCGAGAAACTCAGCAAAAAGACCAGTGTTCAGCACGAGGTCGCCCGTAACCGTTGCGAGATCGAGCAGTGTCGCCTGCTTGTGCTACAAGCCGCCGAAGTGATGGACATGCAGGGCATGAAAGCCGCTATGCCTTATATCTCTATGGTCAAGATTGTGGCACCGCAGATGGCCCAGAATGTCGCCGACCGCGCCATGCAGGTCTTTGGCGGCATGGGTGTCTGCCAAGATACCATTATTCCCGAGGTATTTACTCTCGCGCGCTTCAGCCGTATTGCCGATGGCCCTGATGAGGTGCATATGTCACAGCTGGGTAAGCTAACCATACGAGATTTGGTGGACTGAGCCAAAGAGAATTTGTAACTATGAATAATTTTACTGTTAATACCCTCGAAGTGCGCAAAGACAACTGGGGCGATACTCGTATCAAGAGCGAGACCCTGGATAGCCACTTGGAAGAAAATGAGGTGCTGCTGCAGGTAGATCGCCTGGCGCTGACATCCAACAACATATCCTATGCCTCGACTGGAGACAGCTTGGATTACTGGGGCTTTTTTCTCACCGATGAAGGTTGGGGGCGCATTCCCGCTATGGGGTGGGCTGAGGTGATTGCCTCGCAACACCCAGATATCAAAGTGGGTGAACGAGTCTTGGGCTTTTTTCCCTATACCTCCCATCACAAGATCTTGGCGGGCAAATCAAACTCGTTTTCATTCTGTGATGTTTCAAGCCATCGGGCAGAGCACGCGCCAATTTACTGCCAATTTGATCGCGCATCAGCCAACCCTATCTATGAGGCTACCCGGGAAGACCAAGACAGCCTGCTGCGAGGCCTGTTTATGACCTCCTGGCTGGTGGACGATTTTATCGATGTTAACGATTCGTTCGGCGCACAGGTCTGCCTGATTACCAGTGCTTCGAGCAAAACTAGTATTGCGCTGGGCCACTGCGTGAAGCAGCGCGGCAAACTGACCAGTATCGGCATTACCTCGCCGGGTAACTTGGCCTTCTGTGAGAGCTTGGGTTGCTACGACAGGGTGGTGACCTACGACACAATCGCTAATCTTGACGCCAGCCAGCCGGTTGTGATGGTGGATATGTCCGGTAGTGCAAAAGTGCTTACCGATGCGCACAACCACTTCGCTGACAATATGATGCACTCCTGCCGTATCGGCGCGACCCACTACGACGAGGTGGGATCGGTTAAAGGCCTGCCCGGCGCTAAGCCCAGCTTCTTTTTCGCGCCAAATCATATCAAAGCGCGCAGTGCAGAAGTGGGTGCCGAGGAGTTTATGATCATGCTGGGTACCAGCTATAAGGGTTTCAGGAAGTTCTGCGACGGTTGGATGAATGTGGTGCGCAGTTGCGGCGCCGAAGCAACGACGGAGGCCTATCAGGCCGTGTTGGCAGGCAGGGCCGATCCGGTTACCGGGCAGATTGTTTCGCTGTTGCCGGGAACAGCGTCGTGATCCCATTCTGCAAGTCGCACCTGGAATCGCCTTGATGACTTACTGCTAGGAGAAAACTTATGATAGAACTCAAAAAAGACGGCAACATTTACGTTGTCACTATGAATAACGGCCAGAATATGATCTGCCCAGACTGGCAGAATCGCATGCTGGAAATTCTCGACATTATGGAGAGCGAGCAGGGTGCGGGCACCGCCATGGTGATAATCGGCGAAGAAAAGTTCTTCAGCAACGGTCTCAATCTAGAAGTGCTTAAAAAGCTTGATAAACAGGGCTGGGCGGTCTTTGGTAAGAAGATGAACGAGATTCATCGCCGTATGCTGATTTTGCCCTTCCCCACAGTCGCGGCGGTTAATGGCCACGCTTTTGCTGGCGGGGCCTTTGTGGCGATGTCCTGTGATTATCGCATTATGCGCGAAGATCGTGGCTGGATCTGTATTTCAGAAGTGGATGCCGGTGTGCCCTTGCCCGATCCGATGATGGATATCCTGCGAGGGAAGGTACCACCACCTACCGCGCGTGATGCGATTCTGACCGGCAAGCGCTATGCTGCCGACGAGGCGATCGCCGCGGGCTTTGCCGACGGTAAGGCGCCTTTGGAAAACCTGCTGGGCACGGCTAAAGATTTGGCCGCTAACCTCGCCACCAAGGAGCCGGGAATCTTTGCGACCATTAAGCAGACCTATTTTGGCCCTATGGCAAACGGTCTTTTATAGGCTGCAATGGGACGACAGTAACGCCAATATTGGCAATGATAAATCGCCCGAGGGTACTGCGGGCCATCAAGGAGTAACTTATGAGTTTCACATCACCCGTTTTAACGCTGGAGGTTAATGAGAACGTCGCAACACTCTGGCTGGATAGGCCGGATAGACGTAACGCCATCTCTGAACAGATGTGGGTCGATATCCCCAAGGCGATTACTGCTGTCGCTGACAACGAGCAGGTCCGGTCGCTGATTATCGCCGCCCGTGGCGATAGTTTTTGCGTGGGTATTGACCTCCAGTCTCTGGGGGAAGCGCCCGATATCGCGACCGCCACCGGTTGCCTTACGCAGCTTAAAACCACAAAGGTATGTCAGGATGCGATCACCGCAATTGCGGACTGTCCGGTGCCGGTAGTCGCCGCGATTCACTCCCACTGTCTGGGCGCTGGGGTGGATTTGATCACCGCTTGTGATGTTCGTTTCGCCGCACAGGATACGGTGTTTGGGGTCAGGGAAACCAAGATCGGCATTGTTGCCGATGTGGGCACGCTGCAGCGCTTACCAAACATCATTAATCCGGGCCATGTGGCCGAACTGGTATACACCGGTAAGGATTTCTCCGCTGAGTATGCGGAAAAGGTTGGCCTGGTGACCGGTGTTTACGCCGACGCCGATGCCACTTACGCCGCGGCGCAAAAGCTCTCTGCCGAGATCGCCGCCAACGCACCGTTGGCAGTCCGTGGCAGCAAATTCGTACTGCAGCAGGGTGAAGAGATGACAACCGAGCAGGGCTTATTACTTAATGGCCTGTGGACGATGGTAACCTCGCTCAACTCCAATGATCTTAAAGAGGCAATGATTGCCTTCGCCCAGAAGCGACCGCCAAAGTACACAGGAAGTTAATTGTCGAGAGTGCTGCCTGCATTGAGGGTTGGCTCTTGAAATTGCGACCGCCCCGGCAGCTCATTTTGCCGGGGCATTCTCTATTAGCTAACAAACGTCATCAGCAGTGACTCGGCAATCAGGGCAGGGGTCTTCTCGCCCTCAATTTCGATCGATACCATTTGCGTAATCAAAAACCGCTTGTCATCCTTGCGTTCTATGTTGAGGATCTCCACATGACCGCGTATGCGTTTTCCCGCTCGAACGGGAGAGAGAAAACGCACCTTATTCAGGCCGTAATTCATTCCCATGACCATATTATCTGGAACAATACCTGTTGTTTCGAACACCTTGGCTAACAGGGAAAGAGACAGGAATCCGTGAGCAATGGTGCCACCTAGAGGAGTTTGTGCAGCTTTTTTTTCATTCACATGGATAAACTGGTGGTCTTCGGTGCATTCCGCAAAGGTATTAATTCGCTCTTGGTCTACAGTGATCCATGGGGTGGGTTCGAACTTTTTGCCCACTTGCTGGAGCATTTGATCTTGCGGGATGATTTCAACTGGCATATTCGGTTCTCCTGTTATAAATAAAAGGGGCATTACTGGCGCGCCCACGAGGGATTGTACAGAATAGGGATGCGTGAGAAACGCTACCCTATTTCTTAAATTACCTGTTTAGGCAACTTCAAATAGGCCGACAGCACCCATACCCCCGGCAACACACATGGTGGTTGACAGGTGCTTGCTGTCTCATACCTGGGCCGGCCCTTGCAAGTTAACAAGGCACTTTGCTCATCAGAAAAAGCATCAACGGAAGCGTCACCGGGAGTGCAGCAAACATTGTCACGAGCCCAAGGTAGAAAACCGCGCGCTGCATAGTAGACGCTGGTAACGGCTGCGGCAAGTGGGGCTCGAAGTACCGGCCGGAATAGAGATGTGAATGTCCCTGAACCGCTCATGCATATTGGCAATCCATCGCCGTAAACCTGCTAAACGCTCATCACTATAAAGTGGTTCTAGCGGTGGCATGGGTACACTTGAATGGCACTGGACCATGCCGACTAACATCATGTCTCGTATCCCCGGTTCATCACCATCCAGAAGTTGTATGGCGCGTCGTTAATCTAAATGACGGCAACGGCATTTTCTCGTTTTATCAGAAGGGGCTGATTCATGGGGAGAAATGCTCTTTTTATGGACTGGATTCGTTTGTTTAATAATGGCATACTAAATGTCATTAGGCAAACCAAACCTTACCTGAAATATCAGTTGCAAACATTTTTAGGTCAGTGAGATAACAAAAAAAGAGAGGGCGTTAAATGAAAAGGTTGCTAGTATCGCTGCTGGTTGTGCTAGTGGGGGCATCGATAGCTTGGCTCAAGCGTGATGATATACTGCTGGCGGTGATTAAATATCAGTCTGCAAATGAATATGACGTTGCCGAAAATAGGACAATCCCCTGGCAGCAGGGCCCCGCAGAGGCGGTGACCAGAGAGGGCGAACAACCCCCGAATATTATCCTTATCGTGGCCGATGATTTGGGCTTCAACGATATCTCCACCTTTGGCGGTGGTGTGGCTGGCGGTAAGGTCAAGACCCCCAGCATCGACCGGTTGGCGGCCGAAGGTGCTGTGTTCAACCAATCCTATTCCGGGGCCAGTACCTGTGCACCATCGCGGGCGATGATGATGACTGGGCGTTATCCCACGCGTACTGGATTTGAGTTTACTCCCACACCTTCGGGCATGGGTAAAGTTGTCGCCAGGCTAACTGACAGTCTGGACAATAATATGCCGCCCAGTTTTTATAATGAGGCGCTGGAGGCTGGTCAGCCGCCCTATGAGCAGAAGGGTCTGCCTGCCTCCGAGGTAACGATTGCGGAAATGCTTAAGGCTCAGGGTTACTACACTGCTCATGTGGGCAAGTGGCACCTGGGTCGCGACAACGGCATGGCGCCGCACCAGCAAGGTTTCGATGACAGCCTGTTGATGGCCAGTGGCCTCTATCTTCCAGAAGACGACCCTAATGTGGTCAATGCCAAGCTACCCTTTGATGCGATCGACAAATTTCTTTGGGCGCGAATGGTTTACGCTGCCTCTTATAATTCCGGCGATCAGGATCGGTTCAAGCCCGGCGGTTACCTCACCGATTACTGGACCGACGAATCTATCAAGATCATCAAAGCCAACAAGAACCGACCATTCTTCCTCTATCTGGCTCACTGGGGGACCCACACGCCGCTGCAGGCTACCCGCGAAGATTACGAAGCGGTAGGCGATATAAAACCCCATCGCAAACGGGTCTATGCGGCCATGATTCGTGCCCTCGACCGCAGTGTTAGACGCATTCTCGACACCTTGGAGGCAGAAGGCCTGTCCGACAATACCATCGTCGCCTTTACCAGCGATAACGGTGGCCCGGGCTATATCGGGATTCCTGATGTGAACACTCCGTTTCGCGGTTGGAAGATCACCATGTTTGAAGGTGGTATACGGGTGCCCATGTTTGTTAAATGGCCGGCTAAAATCACCGCCGGCACGAAAGTGGATACGCCGGTGGCCCATATCGATATGATGCCTACCCTGGCCAATGCGGCTGGTGCGCAGATGCCCGAGGGTGTGGAGATCGACGGTGTTGATATGCTACCGCTGGCGACCGGTGAGGGGATCGAGGATTGGAATCGCGAAACCCTGTTTTGGCAGAACGACCACTACCAGGTGGTACGCCACGGTGACTGGAAGCTACAGGTAAACGACCGTCCCACCGACGGTTTGCAAAAGTGGCTCTACAATCTGGCGGAAGACCCCACCGAGCAAAACAACCTGGCTGCAAGCCGAACAGATAAGGTTGAAGAGTTGGACGCCTTACTGGCAGCACACCAGGCGTCCTCTAGAGGGCCATTGTATGCTCCGACCACCCAAATGCCGTTGATGATCGATAAAACAATGGCTGAAAAATTCGAAGATGGCGATGAGTACATCTACACGCCCAATTAATAAGCGATATTAGGACAAAAGAAATGGAAACACTGGATAGTCTCATGCAGGCGCAGTTAAATCTGGGAGGGGTTGCTATCCCCGGAGCCCGCGACATGCATATAGAAGTTATTGACACCGAAGGCTTGGTTTGGATGAGTGTCGAAGTGGTCACCCAGAGTGACTTTGACAATCTCACATTGGATGACAGTCTGCGTCCCGTAGGCGGTGTGGGGGTGGGAGTTGCAGCTATGGATGCAGCGTTGTTTAAGCACTCGCCGAGTGCCGAGGGCAAGCCCATGCGCGAGCGGATCATTGATGGTCGTCGTTTTATTAATGTGGCTATTCCAGGCCAGCCGGCGCCATTGTCTGACGGTATGTTCGAAATTATGGTCAACAAGGCCCATGTGCTAGGTTATAAAGCCGGTCGGACGCTGGCGATCTTGAGCCTGCCGGAAGGGGATTTTGTCGAAGTGGTCGGTGATGCAGATCATGATGATCAAATGGTACTGCCTCAAGGTGGCAGTCTCAGAAAGATTGAATTAAAACGGCCCTGGATAGTGGATCTGCCCACGCCGACAAAAACAATCTGGCAGTTCGGTGCAAAAATGCGCAGCTTTCAGGGGCCAGTAATCTTGCCTGAAGGGTGCCTTAACGCAAATAATTAGTGTTCGCATTGCTGCTTGATGGCAGAGTATCGCTCTTCCAGAAATGCTGCCATGCTTTCGCGAGAATCGAGGCTCTCCAGTCAGATCAGTATGGTGCCGCTTGGTCTGAAGAAGTTCTTTCCAGAACTAGGCCTCATAGCCACAATGGTTCCGACCATGCCTTTAATTGGCTCTGCCGGTTGTGTCGCTAGCTCCTGGGCGAGTCTTATCACTCTGTCTTTCAGCTGTGCCAGCGGCCAGAATTCATACACAGCACCGATTTGAAGCGCTTCGGAGCAGGTGATCTTTTGTGCCATCCCAGGCAACCGATAAGTTCATAAGCAGAAACGACTGTCTCCACAACGAGATGCGGCGATTGCGTAAATATACAAAAAACTATCGTGCAAACGGGTAGTGTTCTTGTTAAACACCAGTTGATAACTCACTGGATGGTAAGTCGAAGCGAGAGCAGCTTATGGGTTTGGGTATATGATTGTTACCAGACGAGCAAGTATTTCCTACGGTATCGGTGGTGCACCCTATGCCGTGAAGGAGTCTGCTTTTACCTTGTTTGTGCTGTTGTTCTACACTCAAGTGTTGGGCCTGAGCGGCACCGCAACCGGCATCGTTCTGTTTATCAGCCTAATGTGGGACGCTATTTCTGATCCGCTAATGGGCGCTTGGTCTGACCGCTTCAAAAGCCGCTGGGGGCGACGCCATCCTTTTATGGCGGTCAGTGCTATACCGCTGGCATTGGGACATGTGGCGTTGTTTTATCCCCCGCAATGGGCGCGAGCGGACCTCACCTTGCTGACCCTCTGGCTTATGGTTTGTTCGCTGTGGATTCGCACCTGGGTGACAGTATTCGCTTTGCCGCATCTGGCGTTGGCTGCCGAGATGACCCGCGATTACCACGAGCGCAGTAGCCTACTTGGCCAACGTATCGGCTTCCTGTTCTTTACCTCGATCTTGCTGCCATCGTTGAGCCTGTACTTCCTGTTTAATGAAGTTGATGGGCAGGACGGCAGGTTTATTGCCGACAATTATATCGTCTATGGCTGGGTATCTGCGTTGGTGATTGTTGTGGCTGCCGGTCTCTGCATATACGGCACCCGCGATTTTATGGCGATGACTCGTATTGATGCGGACAAAATGCCATCTAGTAACGGGCTGCGGGGTATGGCGGCGGACTTTTTCTCCACTCTGCGCAACAGCAATTTCCGCAATCTACTGTGTTACGACTTAGCGGCCTCGGCCTCCTATGGTATTACCGTGGCGCTGAATATCATAGTGTGGACCTATTTCTGGGAATTTGACGCCACCACTATGGCGGTCGTTATGGGGCTGCCGGTATTTACTGCTGTGCCTCTGGCTATCTTTACCATGGCAATGCTGGGTAGGTGTTGGGCCAAGCACAAGATTCTGAAATATGCCATCTTTCTGATGTTGGTTGATGTTGTGTGGGTCTACCTTTTACGTTTTTTTGATCTGCTGCCGGAGAACGGTCACCCGCTAGTGGTAGGGCTGGTATTTCTGCAGAACTTTCTGTTTGTCTTTTTATTTGTACTCCGTAACATTTCTTCCTACTCAATTACCGCCGATCTGACCGATGAGCATGAGTCCAGCTCCGGTAAACGACAGGAAGGTGGGTTCTATTCTGCGCTGGCTTTTACCACCAAACTAGCCTCGGCTGCCGGACCTCTGTATGCAGGTGTGGTACTAGATATCATCGGCCTGCAGGAGGGCATAATGCCCGGTGAAATCGGCCAGTCAGTCTTGGATAACCTGATCTGGGCGCTGCTAATCGGCGTGGTACCGCTGATGCTGATCGCCTGGCGGTTTACTTTCAATGTCTCAATGAGCAAAGCTCAGTTACTGGAAATTCAGGCCACCATCAAGGCGCGCAAATTCAGCGAAGAACAGGGCAGGAAATTGGAGTAATTTGAATAATGAGCAATAACTTTGATTTTGATCAGGCACCGGACCGCCGTGACGGCGACAGCCACAAGTGGAATAAATACGCTAAGGCAGGTTCGCACGTCATCGGAGCCTGGTTGGCCGACATGGATTTTCAGGCACCGCCCGCAGTGATTGACGCTGTGCAAACCCGCCTGCACGGTCCCGCCCTAGGCTATTCGGAACCGCGGCGCGAACTGGTGGCGGTTATATTGGAACGTCTGGAGCGGCTCTACGGCTGGGTTGTGCACCCCTCCTGGCTATCTTTGTTGCCCGGTGTGGTGCCCGGTTTGTATGGTGCCACGCGCGCCACCGGCGCCTCGGGTAGCAGAGTGATTACTCAGAGTCCCAACTATCATCATTTTTTCAAAGCGGCGGAGTTTTCTGATCGCAAGTTGATGCGGCTGGATAACCGCATCGTTGACGGTCGCTGGCAGATGGACTTCGGCCACCTGGAGCAGCTGGCCAGCGAGGGCGCCAGCAGTCTCCTACTATGCAACCCGCACAATCCGATGGGGCGTATACTGAGCCGTCATGAGTTGCAAAAGGTAGCCGATATCTGCCTCAAGCACGATATTGTAATTTGCTCCGATGAAATTCATGCCGATATTCTTCTGGATGAGGATAAGCCTCATATCCCCATAGCGACGCTGTCGCCAGAGGTTGAGCAAAACACTATTACACTGATTTCGCCCAGCAAAGCCTTTAATCTGCCCGGAATCGGTAGCTTTGCGCTGGCGATCATTCCCAATCCGGAGATTCGCAAGGCGTTTGAAAAACAGATCTACGGTGTTGCAGTCCACCCCAGCGCACTGGCCTATGAGGCGGGGTTGGCGTCTTACCGGGACAGTCAGGATTGGCTGAGCGCGATGCTGGATTATCTGCGTGGCAACCGCAACTTTTTGCAGACGCGCATAGCGGCCATTCCCGGGCTGTCTATGACCCATGTGGAGGCGACTTTCCTGGCCTGGGTTAACGTGGCCCAGCTTGGCCTAGATAACCCCGCGAGCTTTTTTCTCGCTCATGGAGTGGCGCTGTCCGATGGTGTAGAGATGGGCGACCCCAACTATCTGCGTATCAACTTTGGTTGTAGTCGGGCAACACTTGAAGATCTTTTGAATCGGATGGAAAGCGCCATTTCCATCCTGGGTAAACGAGATAATTACAGAGGAAACACCAATATGTCTAAAACTACTGCAACACGCAAAGAGGCGGTTACTAAAGCAATGCAAGCTGTTCGCGAACTGGCCCCCGACGGTGCACCAAGTCGAGAGCGATTGGACCAGGTCGAAGCTAAGCTGGCTGAGTTGTTGAAGGTGCGCGAGCTGTTTGCCGAAGAGTACTACCCCAGTCCGCCGGCGGAGTCTCCCGGTTGTGTCTACCTGATTGCCGAAGACGAAGGATGCCGAAATGCACTCTATCTGGTGTGCGCCAATGGTAAGGCTGATGTTCCCCCCCACGATCACAAAACCTGGGCCGCGATCGCCGGTCTGTCTGGTGAAGAGGAGAACACCTTGTACCAGCGAGTAGGCAACAGTGCGGAGGTGTCCGGCAAACTGAGCCTTAAAGAAGGCGATACCGTTTCTCTGATGCCGGAGGATATACACAGCATCAAGGCCGTCGGCGGGCCCACCCGTCACCTGCACTGGTACGGAAAGGGTTTTGCTGAGCAGACCGGCAAGATCGCCCTAGTGAACGGTGCCTGGATTGATGTACCTGCGGATATGATTCCCGTCGACGAATCGCGCCGCGTGCTATAAGTTGTAGGCTTGTAATGACTGAGTTACCTGCGATCAACGCCATTGCGCCAGGGACGCTACACCAAAAGCTGTTGGACAAAGGCGAGCTGGCTCTGATTGACGTGCGGGAAATTCGCCCGTACTCCCATGGCCACTTATTACACTCCATCCCGCTGCCGCTGCCACGGCTGGAGCTGATGGTAGAAGACCTAATTCCTTGTAAAAAAGCGCTGGTGGTGGTTTGCGACGGTGGTGAGCCGGATTTGGATAAGCCCGGGATGGGTGTGCGCGCAGCGCGGCGCCTAACCGAGCTGGGCTACAGCAGTGTAGTTATGCTAGAAGGTGGCGCGGCCGCTTGGCTGGCCGCTGGTTACGAACTATTTGATGGTGTCAATGTTCCCAGCAAGGCATTCGGTGAGTTTATCGAAGAGCACGAGCAGACGCCGTCCATCAGCCCCGACGAACTTAAAAGGATGCAGGATGAAGGCGAGGATATGATCTTGCTGGACAGCCGTCCGGAAGAAGAATTTCACATGCTTTCGCTACCCGGCGGCATTTGCTGTCCTGGGGGTGAGCTGGCTTACCGTCTGCACGAAGCTGTGCCCTCAACGGAGACCACCGTGGTGGTTAATTGTGCAGGCCGAACGCGGAGTATTATCGGCTGTCAGTCTCTGATTAATGCGAGTATTCCCAATAAGGTTGTCGCGCTGCGTAATGGGGTTATGGGGTGGCATTTGGCTGGGCACCAGATTGTTCAGGGTCGCACTGAAAAAGTGCCAGCCCCGGGGTCCGAGGCTCTGGGTAAGGCAGAGCAGTCGGCTCGTGATGTGGCGGCGCGCTTTGGCGTGCAAACGCTTAGCATGCAGACTCTGCAGCAGTGGCGTGCCGAGCGTGATAGCAGCAGCCTTTATGTACTGGATGTGCGTACGCTGCAAGAGTTCGAACAAGATCGCCTGCCGGATGCTACCCATGCGCCGGGCGGTCAATTGGTACAGAATACGGATCTCTACGTCGGCGTTCGCAACGCGCGGCTGGTGCTGGTGGATTCGGAGCACGTACGTGCGGTATTTGCCGCCTCCTGGCTGATGCAGATGGGCAAGAACAATGTCTATGTGCTGGAGCAAGGCTGGCAGGACGAACCCACCGTCAGCGGTGTGCGGGAAAAGCCGGTCCTGGGGCTCGACCAAGCGCAGTGTGATTTCATCGCGCCCGCTGTCTTGCAGGTCGCTCAGCGCGAGGGCAATGTCCAGTTGCTGGATGTGAGCCTGAGCAATGAATACCAAAAGCAGCATATCGATGGCGCCTGGTTTGTGCCACGAGCGCGCCTAGCCGCTGCGCTAAAGAATATACCCACGGCAGATCTTTATGTGCTGACTTCGAGTGACGGTGCTACAGCGCAACTGACAGCCCCTGAGCTGGCGTCAGCCATAGATAAACCGGTCAAGGTGCTGGCCTTTGGTAACAAGGGCTGGGTTGATGCTGGAAATGTCCTGGTCAGTGGCGAGGGTAGGCAAAGCTTGAGGCCCGATGATATGTGGCAGATCCCGTTCTTGCCAGATCCCTATACAGGTAAAAGCGCTGAAGACAATATGCGCGAATACCTCTCTTGGGAGGTGGAACTGATCAAACAAATCGATCGGGACGGCACCAGTGATTTTCGTCACTACCCAGCAAAGTCATAAATTGGGAAACAACTCGTCCAGGGAGCAGCGAAGAATAAAGATTGATTTTTGGGACGATACGGGAACAAACCCTGAGATGGTGGTTTCGAAGGCTTGGTCGCTTTGGCTACCAGAAGTGTCTGGTTTGCCTACGAAGAATCTCGCGTCTCGCGAACATATCGTCGAGGCGTGAAGCCGCTGTGTTTCATGAAAAATTTTGAGAAGGCCGAAGAGTCGTTAAACTTTAGTCGCTCAGAAATGGCTCCAATCGTCAGCTCAGAGTCACTTAAATAGTGTTGGGCCATATCCAGTCTTACGGCGTTGTACATCTTTTGATAACTTGTTTGGCTACTGTTCAGTTGATTTTGCAGAGTTCTCAGATTCATATTCAGCACCTCGGCCACCAGCTGAGCTGAGCACTTTTCGCTACTTAGTAGCAGGCGTATGGTCCGATCTACCCGCAAGAAAATCGGGATACGCTGTAATTCTTCTTTACAAGGCTCTGCAGCTTCAGCTAGCTTTACACTTGAGCAGGCTTTAAACGGTTCGTTGAAATCTTTGTTGGATATATGGAATGCGTTGACGTCTTGGTTAAAGTAAAGGTTTTTGCCAAATACTTTCTCCATCGGCGCCTTAACTTTAGGCTCGGTATAGCTGAACTGAACATAATCTGGGTGCCAGTTGGCACCAAGATGATATCTCAGTTCATTACAAAAGATAGCCATCGGAAGGTCTATATTGTGCAATTGACCGTACAGGTTGGCCGGATTCCATGTGTCGAATGCTCGTATTTCAAAACACAGCGCTTGCCCGTTGGGTTCTGTCACTAAATAGAGAAAAAGCGTTTCAAGGTGCTCATTGATGTAGTCAATCAGAGTTTGCAGAGCGTCACTGATGGTCTTACAGGGCTCCAGTAATGGCCAAACAGGGCCCAGTACTTCCCAGCCTTGGTAGTTCGCGAGCCTTAGTAAAAAGAACTTGTCATTACAGGCCAGGGCCGCAGCTTCCATCAAGTCATTGAACTGTATTTCCGAAATCTGCAGATCGTCTTGATGAAGCACCTCCGGGCTGAGGCCAGCACTTTTGGCTACAGTACTGGAATCGTGACCGTAACTGGTTACCAGGCTGGCAACGCCTGCGAGCGCTTTGGTCTTTATCGTTCTCTGCATTTCTCAAATCCAAGGCTGGTGTCGGTATGTCTAGACATGGGTCTCCTAGGCGCCATACATTGATATGGTGGCATAGATAGCGCCAAATTTTCCTGTCATTATTGGCTCTTCCCTCAAGAGTACCAAGATGCGCTCATTGCTACGCTACCAGCTGATCGCCCTCCAGTTCAAGGAAAAATTTAGCGGCTTGATGCACGCGTTTTCACTGGTCAAGGTAACGGCTAGGTGTTAGTGTGCGACATATGGTGGCATAAATCATGCCATATAAACCTTCGACTCAGGGGTTAGTCCCTATGCATTTAGTCCGTACCGGCACGTTAATGGGTTACACGGCCCTCGTTTCCAGATTAGGCCACAATCCCATCTTGTTGCTGCAACAAGTCGGGCTTACACCTGCGCAACTCCGTAATCCAGACACCTATGTTTCAGCTCAAAGGGTAGCCGACCTATTGGATATCACGGCTGAGCACTGTCAAGACCCGCTGTTCGGCTTACGCCTAGGGTCTAGGCACAGTGCTATAGTGTTAGGTGAGCTGGCCTATGGAGTCAGTATGCAGCCAACCCTGAGGGATTCCCTCCGATATGCCAATACACATTTGGCGTTGCACGCACAGGGGGCACATCTTGAGGAGCAGGTCTTAGGCGACCTGACCCGCTGGAGTTTTTATCTGGACTTCACTAATGGTTGGGGTTTGCGACAGGTGATGCAGATGAGCATCGGACAACTCTATAACCATTTAGTCAACGACGGCTCGTCTGATCGCCGAATAAGTATTCATCTGCAACAGCCAGAACCACCGCACTATGAAAAGGTATCGGGCTACCAGAACTTATTAGTATTCGGCAGTGACTTCGATGGCGTGCAGTTCCCGACGGTTTTCTCAAATTACCAGTTAAACCAGGACTCGGATATCTTACGTGACTATTTTCAGCAACGAATCAAAATGCTGGAACAGTTATATCCCAACAGTCTTCCTTCGCAACTTAGGTATCTGTTTGCCAGTGCACTGGCAACCGGTGATTGCAGTTTACCCCAGGTGGCCGCCAGCCTGAATTTACACCCGCGAGTACTGCAAAAAAGATTAAGCGCCGAGGGCACAAGCTACAGTAAAGTGCTAAAGCAAACCCGCGAAGATATCGCTTGCCAACATTTGCGGTCGAGCAACATTGGCATCACCGACTTAGCACTAAAGTTAGGTTATGCTGAAGTTGCCATATTCAGCAGGCACTTCAAACGCTGGACAGGGCTGTCGCCGCAGCAGTGGCGACGACAACATACAGATTAGAGACATCCAATATCGGCTCGATTCCTACGGGCTCAATTAATACGCATCAAATGCATTCGTTGCTATTGGAGCTGTGCTCGCAATAAGTCAATCTGAGTTCATGATAAGTCAAGCCGCGCCATCGATACGCAATTAAACTGGCAATCGAATTCTCTTGATACGGAAGCATTAATGACTAATCTTACGGCAGCAGAAAAGCTCGAAGCGATGATGAGTGGTGGGGTGGTCCCGCGATTGCACGATAAACAAGCGATACTGCTTCATGAGGAAGACTTGCCAGAGGTTAGCCTTCCTGATGGTTCAACCATACAGTTATTACAGGTCGATCTAAACCAAAACTTGTGGATATTGAGGACGAGGCTGAGGCCTGGTTATGCGGTTGATACTCACTACCATACTGGTCCGGTGTTTGCCGTGACTCTATCAGGTGAGTGGTTCTACAAGGAGTACCCAGACAAGGTGAATAAGTCTGGATCCTATTTATTTGAACCTGCCCATTCACTGCATACCTTAACCGTATCGGCAGAAGCAAAAGAAGACGCGGTGGTGTGGTTCGCGATCTATGGCAGCAATGTAAATATTGACGATGATAATAATGTTACCAGCATGGTCGATGCGCGGGCAATTTTAACCATGTATAGAGCCCTGTGCGAAGCCGAAGGTAAGAGTTGTGACAACCTTATCGTTCACGGTGAAGGCTAGCGAGTGCGCAATTTGATGGCGATGCAAAGCCCTATATTGGTCACAGGCGGAACCGGTTTTATTGGTCGAACCCTAATTGATGAGTTATTAGCTCAAGGATTAGAGGTGGCTAGCTTTGCCTTGCCCGGAGAAGATGTGCCGTCGCACTGGGGCAATCGGGTCAAGGTACATCGCGGAGACATAACCAGTGCTGCGGATGTTAATGCTGTTATGCAAGATGTAAAAACAGTATTTCATCTGGCGGCAGTGATGGGTATGGGGGCTTACAAGGATCACGAGGTCATAACGGTGCAAGGTAGCCAGCACGTATTTGATGTCGCTTTGGCCAACAATTGCAAAGTGGTACTGGCGGCATCCATTGTCGTTTATGGCGATCAAATACAAACCAGGCTGTGCCATGAAGACTTACCTCACGGCAAGCATCAGGGCCCCTATAGCTGGGCAAAAATGGCCCAGGAAAAATTGGCTCTGGATTATCAGAGCAAGGGCATGCAGCTTACGGTAATACGCCCAGCGAATGTCTATGGAGTGGGAAGCGGCCCCTGGGTTGAAGGTCTACTAGAGGCAATAGAGGCAGGCATATTGCCGGTAGTAGGGGATGGTAGTGGCAATGCGGGCCTTGTACATGTCAACAATTTGGTCTCGGCTTTTATAATTGCAGCAAATTCTGCACAGGCTAACGGGCGTATTTATACAGTCTGTGATGGTCTTGACGTGAGTTGGTCAAGATACTTCCATGATCTGGCCGCCATAAAAGGCCTCGAAGAATTGCCTTCTGCTAATCGGGACGAATTGATTGCCGCAGCTCGTCAGTTTGAGAACCCTGAGCAGTTACAGGCCATGCAAGAAATGCTCACGCTGCCATTGGAAATGATCAATTTGATTGGTTACGACAACCGTTTTGACTGTACTCGCATTGGTGATGAACTAGGTTGGAAACCTCACTTTAGTTATGAGGACGCTCTGACAGAAATTCGCCTAGAGCAATGTTCAAAATGATGATTCCTGAATTTATTGACGCTAATGGTTTGCGGTTCGGCTATTTGGATCAGGGCCAAGGGCCGCTGGTCATTTGCATGCACGGATTTCCGGATACGCCATATACCTTCTGCGACCTGATGCGGCGGCTCAGCGAGCGAGGTTACCGGGTTGTTGCACCATTCTCTCGCGGTTATGCGCCCACAGAAATACCCGCCAATAACAGCTTCAGCATGGAAGATTTTGGCCGTGATATTTTGGCATTGATCGAAGCTTTTGACGCACCAGATGCTTATCTTATTGGACATGATTGGGGCGCTACCGCTGTTTACGCGGCCAGTGCGCTGGCACCTAATAAAGTGATTAAAGCAGTGACTGCAGCGGTACCCCACCCCCATGCAATGAAACTTACCGTGGCACAAATACGAAAGTCATGGTATATGTTTTTTTTCCAATTGCCGTGGTTCCCCGAGCGAAAGATTAAAAAGGATAACTATGCACTTATTGAGAAACTTTGTAGAGATTGGTCTCCAGGGCTATTCGAGGCTGATGCGACCTATTACATAAATGAGTTTAAGCGGGCGTTGAGTAAAGACGAGCATCTGTTAGCGGCGTTAGGTTACTACCGGGCGTTGTTTGGTTCGGCAAACACAAAGCGTGTCGCCGACTTGTTTGCGGAGCCCATTTCAGTTCCAACGTTAACTATGGCAGGTGAGAACGACGGCTGCATTGGCGCCGAGCATTTTTCCAATATGAAACCTTTTTTTAGCGATCAACTCGACATCGAGATCCTTCCTGATGCTGGGCATTTTATGCATTTGGAACAGCCTGAAGTATTCGCTACCCACATTCTCAATTTCTTTGAGCAAGAGTAATTTATGCGTGTATCCGTAATCCAACAAGGCAAGTTTGTAACACAGGAGCGACCATGCCCAATTCCTGGTCCAGGCCAGGTATTGGTTCGGAATCTGGCCTGCGGAATTTGCGGCTCAGATATACATATTTTTAACACGCTCCTAGGTATGGGGGAAGCTGCGCCGGATTGGGTGTTGGGGCACGAATACTGTAGCGAAATAATTGAGTTTGGTCCCGAGACAAAGCGGCAGTTAAAGATTGGTCAGCGTGTTTGCTCCATCCCTTTTATCGAAACGGAAGAGGGCCAAGATCTTGTCGGTGCATCACCAACTGCGCCAGGTGCCTACTCTGAATTTATGTTGTTGAGCGAGTCTCTGCTACTTGCAGTGCCAGACTCGACCAGTACAGAAGCAGCAGCACTTGTGGAGCCCTTAGCAGTGGCTATACATGCTGTAGCCAAAGCCACCCTGAATGGAGCTGATAGTGCCTTGGTGATGGGGTGCGGACCTATTGGTCTTGCCATCATCGCTGTATTAAAGTTGCGCGGTGTACAAACAATCATTGCCTCTGACTATTCCCCCAAACGACGCGCTCTGGCAACAGCTATGGGAGCAGATACTGTCATTGACCCGGCTGAGCAGTCAGCTTTTGAACCCCTTGTGTCCGCAGTTGGTGAGGAGACTGAGAATGCTGTTGTTTTTGAATGTATCGGTGCGAAAACCTTGTTAGCGCAGATCTGTGCCGAAGCACCTGCCCGAGCCCGTATCGTTGTGGCTGGGATTTGTGGTGAGGAAGATAGTTTTAACCCGTTTATCGCTATGCAAAAAGAGCTAAATATTCAGTTTGTTTTTTACTATCAGCCCGAAGAATATTCCGAGGCCCTCAATGTATTAGCAGATGATGGAATTAACTGGCGGCCATTTATAACCGGCAAAGTTGGCTTAGACGGCGTTGAGTCAGCATTTTCCTCATTAAGAGATCCGGAAAATCACGCCAAGATATTAGTCAATCCTTGGCTCAGTGGCGATGCCATAGAGCCAGTCTCACTCTAATTAACTCTGCAAGGAAACACAGCTATGAACGACATGCCAGTCCGCATCATGCAGTTTGAGTTTGATGCTGAAGAATTAAAGAAAAACATCCCGGATGGGGCCCTAAATCTGGGGCTTTCCATGACCCTACCCTATATAGAGCCCTACGTAATTCGCACCATGCGCGAAGGATTAAAGCATACCAAAGATAAAGAGGTCGCTGCTGAGGTAAAACAGTTTATTGGTCAGGAGGCACAACACTTTCGCCAGCATCGCATGTTGAATGATCTTTTGCGGGATTGCTACCCTGCCTTGGCAGGACTACAGGAAATAGAAGATCAAATGGAGGCTGACTTTCGGCGTTTTACCAAGACTAAGTCGCTCAAGTTTAATTTGGCTTACGCAGAAGGGTTCGAGGCGGCGATCTGTGCTACTGCCCGAACTGCTATAGAGACTATCGACATTAATGCGCCCATGTCAGATCTCTCCCGTTTGTTTATTTGGCATCTAACTGAAGAGATAGAGCACCGAACCGTGTCCTTCAATGTATACAAGCATCTCTTTGGCGATTATTTCTATCGTGTGATAGTTGGCATGTACGGTCAATATCATTTCTTTAAATATGTTTTTAAATTCGCTCATTTTATTGCCAAACATTCACCGCCAAAGGTAAAAGGTGCAGCAGATTCTGAGCTTAAAGCCCTGGGTAGTTATTCGCTGCTGTTTTTGTCGCTAGGTAAATGGTTGGGCACATTAATGCCGTGGTATAACCCGGCCAAGCTTGTATTGCCTGGCAAACATGGAGAGTTCGCAAAAATTTATTCTGAACTGGCGCTTGAAACTCGCGGATAAAATAAAAGTTAATGATCAAGGCGCCAGGAAGGCGCTTTCAAGTTCTTCAATAGCGACCTAAGGGGATACGTTATTTAGGTCATCTTGTTGCAGTAAAAAGCCTGCTTTACAATGACTGTAAAGTGGCATAATATGTGTCAATTATAATCGTAAACACCAACTCTGCACGCCTGTAGCTAAGGTTATCTGTTGACTATTATCGTCACTCTAGGGGAAGCGCAGACGTAGCAGTTTATGTAAATACATTGGTTTATCCACAAGGACTTTAGGTTAATTTTATATGAAAACAAAATTTACTAAGCTATTCGGCATTGAGCACCCGATTGTCTGCGGGGGAATGATGCGTGTAGGAACTGCAGAACTGGCTGCGGCAGTATCCAATGCTGGCGCATTGGGCATAATGACTGCGCTGACACAGCCGACGCCTGAATTGCTGGAAGCCGAAATTCAAAAGTGCCAGTCACTGACTGACAAGCCTTTTGCTGTCAACCTGACGGTTGGAGTGGTGGCGACACAAATCAACTACGATGATTACGTTGACGTAATCTGCCGCAACGGTGTCAAGATCGTTGAGACTGCCGGTCGCAGCCCAGAGCCTTTTATGGAAAGATTCAATGCTCATGGTATTAAGGTGATTCATAAAGCGGTGACAGTTCGCCATGCATTAAAGGCCGAGAAACTGGGTGTTGCCGCCATAAGCATCGATGGCTTTGAGTGCGCGGGCCATCCGGGCGACGACGATATTGGCGGCTTGGTGTTGATCCCGGCTGCGGCGTCCAAGCTGAGTATTCCTATCATTGCATCTGGTGGTATCGCCGATGGCCGCGGCCTGGCTGGCGCACTGGCACTTGGTGCGGATGCGATTAATATGGGCACTCGATTCGTGGCAACTCGAGAGGCTCCGGTTCATGAAGGTATTAAGAAAGCCATCGTTGATATGACGGAAACCGATACTGCGCTAATTTTCCGGACATTCGGTAACACCGCCCGGGTCTACAAAAACAAGGTTGCTACTCAAGTGCTTGAGATTGAGAGGGCAGGGGGTGATTTCAGTCAGATCCACCCTCTGGTTAGCGGTAAACAGCAGGAGATCGCCTGGTCTACTGGTGATAAAGACGCAGGTATGGTTACCTTTGGCATGTGTGGTGGCCTTATCCATGATGTTCCTACCTGTCACGATCTGGTCAATACGATCATGGTAGATGCTGAGGAGATCGTGAAGAGTCGACTGACTTCAATGCTCTAAGCATGGACCGTGCCCACTATCCCTATGTGATTTTCACTAGGGTAGTCTTTTCCTCTCCATTGGCATAAGATGATCAGGGTTCCGAATTTAGCTCATTAACAGCGGGGCCCTTGGATAGGGAGTATCGCTCGAGACACAGAGCGGCTCGAAAAATGGTTGTCAAAAGGGTAGTGGGGGAGACAAGGTTGCAACGAAAAGCAGTAACTGATGGTCGACATCTACGCAGCGAGCGTTGCCGACAGGGGATGCTGGATGCCGCGTGTGAAATGATAGAGCAGGGGATTCTAGCGCCAACTGCGCAGGAGATTGCAGACCGCGCAGGCGTTGGTATTCGTACACTATTTAGGCAATTTGAAGGCATGGATGGCCTTTATGCTGCAGTCGATGAGTTAAAGCAGCCGCTTTACGAGGCCAAATTTACTGCCGGAAACCGTGAAGGCTCCCTCAGGGAGCGACTTTTGCATGCCGTTGAGCAACATGCTTACGCTTATGAAGAGTTAACTAATGTTATCCTTTTAACACTAAATCAACGGTGGCGTTCTCCTGTATTGCGCAACAACTATGCACGAGCAAATGATAAATTGCGCAAGGATTTGGAGGATTGGCTTCCTGAGCTGGCATCAATGCCACGATCTCGCCGTGAAGCGGTGGATGCAGTCGCCTCTTTTGAGATGTGGCACAGGCTTCGTGAACATCAGAATCTTAGCGCAGATGCGGCAGTCGATATTGTCTACGACATATTGAAGGGACTCATTGTTGAGTCTTAGTCAGTGAATCTGGTAGTCGGCTCGAACCCTCATCAGACAGAGTGCAATTTGGCCGCTGAGAGTCATTTCTTGGCAGTGGCTTTCAAACCGATGTCGCCGCAAGGCGACTTCTTAATATCTTATAATGCACTTTATATATTATTTATAAATCATTGATATATATAGCTTTATACCTCTCTATTTTTTCCAGATCTAGCGCGCTCTTTCATATCCGATTGAATGTACACCTGATCCGTTGTACCCATACTGGCATGGCCAAGATCATCGGCCATATGCTTTAGCGGCCTAGTGGCAATATCTTGAGAAGCCCCCGTGTGTCTAAGCCAATGGGTGGTTGCTTCTCGTAGCGCTTTAGCCTCATCAATAAAGCCCTCAGCGCGCATTTTTGCGTAAGCGAGGTCGAACGCCTGCTGAACAATACGCCGCAGTTGACGGGAACCCATACCGCCAGTACCTCGATTTTTCGCAACCAGAGCTGAATTAACACCAAAATTAGGGCTTAGATTCGCGCGATATTTCTGATAGCGCTCAATATAAGGAGAAAGGGCGCTTGGCACCGAAATATCGCGAATTTTATTGCCTTTGCCCAATACTTTTAGCCATTGATTGCCATCACTATCCTGCCAAAAATGTTTCCATGCTGGCTGCCAATTAGTGCGTTCAGATAACTCCGAGACCCGCAAATACAAGGTTTTGAGCATGGCAATAACAAACAACATGCGCTCATGGCCATGGTCATTGTCGGCGGCAATCTGGGCACAATCGAGCACAGTTTCCCACTGCAAGTCTGATAGTCGCTTAATTGTTTTATGAGTTGCACCTTTTATCAGATAGGCGGACTGTTTACGTATTGCCGGAATTGGGTTACCGAAAGCATAGCCCTCATCGGTCAAATAGTCATAAAAGCAGGAAATCGCCGAATAGCATATTTTCATCGCCTCATGACTTAACAAGTGCCCGTCTCTGCTAATTTCCAACGTTAAACCCTCAGCCAAGGCTTGAGCGCGGTCCTCCTTGGCGATTTTCGCGGCAAATGGCCGCCAATTATCATTTTGACGCGACTCTCCGCCGATTGTTTTAAAACGATCCTGCACCGAGTTAGCCACCCAGGTCCGGTTTGGAGCATGAGCAAAATCAAAATAGGCCTCTAGATCTGGTCGCTTTAGCTGAATGACACTTTTGCCTGCGACAGTCCACGCCCATAACAGCAGACGCTCGACCTCATTGCGGTAACCTCGATACGTTGCCTCTGATTTTCTGCTGTAACTTTTTAAAAAAGATTGCGTGTGTAATACATCGTCGCGCACATCAGGAATAGAATCACTTAAAGACAGAATAAATGCTTTCGAATCTGGGTAGCCATCAAACATCGCCATACCCATGGGTAACCGCACGAAAGCTTTATGGGCATCAAACAAGGGCGTAGCATTAAATACCTTGGACATATCTTAAGACCCAATTATTAATAGTTAGCGCGCCGGTAACATAGGCGCCGCTGGTTTTATAGTAAAAGAACTGTAACAGCCATATTCTTGCATGTCTATCTATGTCCACTAATTGAGATTAGAGGACATAAATAATGAGAAGATTATTTATTGAGCCAGACACAAGACTTTGGGTAAACCCTACTCGATCGGCCCGCATACAAGGCATGGTAACAAGCATTCGCTTGGAAATTAGTTTTTGGGAGATTCTTGCTGACCTGGCGGCGATTGAAGTGTGCGCCACATGATTTCATGCACTGCAACTTCCCAGGGGCGTAGCTATCACGACAGATACCTCAATAGCCAAGCAAGTTCCAAGGACTGCAGCTTGCTCCCCAATGAATGCCGCCCTTTTCACAGCCCTTTTTGACCACCCCTCGCCGACTTCGCAATAGTTCGACTAGCCTAGCAGTAAAAAGAAACCAGCATTGTAAGTGCTGTGCAATGCGATTGGCGCAGCTAAGTTGTTGGTGCGTTCTTGAATATAACCAAAGACAAGTGAAGGTATAAGCACCGCCAGCGCGCAGACTGGAGGATGATTGATAAAATGTGCTAGCACAAACAGAATACTAGATAGTACATTGGCCAGTGAAAAAATAGACCAGCGCTGATGCAAGCGTTTGGCCAAAAAAGACTGAATGAAACCTCTGAAGAGGATTTCTTCAATGATCGGAAAAAGCAACACCAAGGTCAGCAGCACAGACAGGTCAGTAATGCCTGTGACTCCCTTAGTTATATATAGCCATAGCCAGACCGGTAAAGGCGCTATTAGCAAGAATACAAAAATTGAGTCTTTAAAGAAGGTAGGCATGCTGGCAGTATCTTGACTGCGGACGTCAACAAATTCCCTTTCATCATTTTCACTAATTTTCCTTTTAGTGGATGCAATAAACCTTTACTTCAAAAACCAATAACGCCAATCATTACCTAGCTGCTGACATTCAATGCTCCACGCCGGCGAAACCTAAGCAATAGCAATACCAACATAACCAATATCATAGACGAATCCATTGCGCGGCCAGTAGCAACTGTACATCCCCCGGATGTTCGCACCACTGGCACAGCCGTCAACGCCAGTAGTTCAGACAACAGGGTCACAGCAGCATCGCCATTATCTATTGTTACCCAAACCAGGCTACTGCCGGAATAGGTGCCAGCAGTGATAGTCGCGATATAGCTTCCATCACCTTGATCAACAAAGTTACTGACAGTAACACCGGGAATATGCATGGTGGCTGTCACCTGCATATGCACCAGAGGCGACTGTTGCTCATCGTATACCCACACAGTGATGGTTGTAGTATCAGCTCCATTGGCCACCAGACTGTACTCATCTAACACTACTTGGCTATTGGCACTGGGGACTCCAATGTATTTGACTGCTATACCACCAGGATCTACCAATGTGCCATTGGCCACACCATCGAAATCATTAGGGCCACCATCTTCGATTAACAAAAATACGCAGTTGTGGCCTGCGGTAATGCCCTCACTGAAGTTTTCTGCATAGGCAGCGGGACAATCGCCTTGCTGGGCAAAGGTGGAACGCACCTCATTGACCGCATTTTCAACAAAATTCTGCCAGCCGAGGTTTTCACCCAAATATTTACGGTATACCGCACCCTCGGGAATAACCTTATCGCCGAGCGAATGCACAACAGGATAGCTATAACCAGACTGCGCACCTGAAGAGACAAAAGCTGCTAAACCAACCGGATAGTCATAATTGATATCTTTAGCAATATCTTGGCTTACTATAAAATCTTCAGATATTAATGCATCATGATCACCCTGAGCCTGCGCCAAAGCGCCCAAGCCTAACTGGATACCCGGAATAGACATCGATAAGGTCTGACTGCTGTTATCCAGCACTAGAACATGGGATGCAGGGATGGCATCCAGATAATCGGGCACATTATCACCGTCACTGTCGACAGTACCTTCCTTACTATCGGGGATTCCATCGCCATCGGTATCCTGACCATCAGCCAGAGTCGGCGCTGTTGCAATCACATTCACCAATACAGTGTCAGTTACATAATAGGGAGGATTACCGCTGTCAGTAACCCCTGCATTAATGGAATACACGCCCAATAAAGTCTCGGGATCAAAGGTTAGACTCTGAGTCTCGGGGTCGACAAGGGCTGATGGCAGTCTATCCAGCGCATCATCCCAGTTCATCACATGGGTATCGCTGCGATTGGGGTCTTCAATTTCTGGCGTAATAGTCACATCACCTGCATCTGCCGCCACTAATGTACTAATCACCGGCCCACCGGCATCAGTGACCTGAGTGACAACAAAGCCCAGCTGTGGGGCAATATTTTCCTCAATAATAGTAATCACCTGCCGCTGTGGCAATCCGGCCACAGCATTGGTGGGCGAACTTAGGCTGATTTCAATGGTCTCCCGCCCCTCTAATAACTCATCCGCGGTAATCGTCAGATTGAAGTTGCCACGGGTTCCCTTATCGATGGTGACCCTGTCACTAACATCAATGCTGTAATCTTCGCCCTCAACTGCCGTACCGCTGAGGCCAAAGGGTACAGTCACCGGATAGTCCGCCGCCTCACCACTGAGTAAGAACGTAATGCTAATGCTAACACCTTCATCGGCATAGGTAGCTACCGCGGTGGTGACTAATGGAACCACCTTGAGAATCTGGGTTGCGGTAACCCTGCGATTGCCATCGCTCACCGACCAGACAATTTGGTGAGTGCCAGACACAAAAGGCCCGGTTTGATCAACTGATACTAGCAAGGGGTTACCATCGCCATCAGCGCCACTGGCAACACTATCTGGATCCAAATTGACTGCAGTTAAATAACCGCTCGCTGTAACAACAATATCCTCAGGAATAATTAACCTAATAGATACTGGCTCCACGATAACCGTACGAACCACCTCAACTGCTGCATTACCAGCCCCATCACTGACATTGTAGGTCAATGTATAGGTACCAACCGTATTGAGATCCACAGTGCCTGTGACCACAATACTACTGGTGAGATCATCATCCACTGCATCTTGAGCTGTAGCGCCAGGATCAGTGAAGCTGTCACCGACCTCCAGGGTAATAGACGCGTTACCTGTGAGTGTAATCACCGGGGCAACTTCATCAACATCCGTGATTGAGAAAGTAACCGTTGTCGCTGCACTGGTATTTGCAGAATCACTGGCAGTCACAGTAAAACTGTAACTCGACTTGGTCTCATAGTTCGGATTGGCTTTCAGGGTAACTACCGCACCCGTCAGCGCTAATGAAGCGGCATCGGTACCGCCAATGGCGTAACTGGTTACACCGACATCATCGGTGGCTGTTATGGTGTAAACCGTTTGCCCTGCTCCAGAGTTCTCAGCAAGATTTGTTGCTGTTGTACCAGAGGTAATCACCGGGGCCTTGATATCTAACACAGTGACTGTGCGAGTCACAGGCGCGGCCTTATTACCGCCGGTATCGCTGACATTATAGGTCAATGTATAGATACCAGCCTTATTGGAATCCACAGTGCCTGTGACCACAATACTACTGGTGAGATTACCATCCACTACATCAATAGCCGAGTAACCTGGATCAGTGAAGCTATCCCCCACCGCCAGGGCAATAGACGCATTACCTTTGAGTGTAATCACCGGGGCCTTGGTAGCTAACACAGTGACTGTGCGAGTCACAGGCTCGGCCTTATTACCGCCGGTATCGCTGACGTTATAGGTCAATGTATAGGTACCAGCCTTATTGGAATCCACAGTACCTGTGACCACAATACGATTAGTGAGATTACCATCCACTGCATCAATAGCCGAGTAACCTGGATCAGTAAAGCTGTCCCCCACCGCCAGGGCAATAGACGCATTACCTTT
>ENA-UZWV01003320-UZWV01003320.1-metagenome-genome-assembly--contig:-Day-3-1m-contig-3320_pt1 | contig 44805 bp, 43 predicted proteins | sample MGYA00260342_ERZ794902 | MGnify/ENA metagenome assembly ERZ794902
CATCCATAGGCTTATTGTACGGCTGTTTTTTTTAATGAAGTACACCATACTTTTACCATGTATATTTTTTTCAATATGTTAACTTATTGTTCAGCACAATTTGCTGAAATACCTTGGATAGCCCAAAGCGCTAGACAAGAAATAACCCTAAGGTGGTTATTGCAATGGGGCTCACCTCTTACCATCCCGAACAGAGCAGTTAAGCCCATTAGCGCCGATGGTACTACACTTGTGGAAGAGTAGGTCACCGCCTTTTTTTATACTGAACACCGTTTCAGTATCCATTAAGCCCTCACAAACGTGAGGGCTTTTTTTATGGCTTTTTTTACGTTTAAATTTTTCCACTGCAAAGCTTGTAATAGATTGATATACAGTATGTTATTTTAAAGTATGAGCATGATGCGCGCTAGAGTGGGATTAGTTTCTTTCGACTAAATCAATTTTTTGCTTTAATTTATAAATAGATTCTATCAAAGGTTGATTACTTAAATTGATAATGCTTTCACAAGTTGATTCAAAAAGACGTTTTTTTATTGTAATTCGTTCATTTGAGGTACTGCAAATTTCAATTAAATGACTGAGGATATTTTGAATATTTTCTATATCCAATTTAACTATTTCTTCATTATTATTTGGATTGTCTAATATTGAATAGCATTTATATCTAATTGATAATAAAATACCTTCAGTGTAATGATTAAAGTAATTCTTAAGGTAAAATTCACCCGCAAATAATTCAAAAGTTTTTGAATATAAGTCATATATATCACTTTTATTTATGGCTTGTTCCTTTTTGAAACTTTCAATTTTCAAGTCCAACTCATTAGCACTTTTGATAAAATTATTTTTTAAATCTTCAAAATCATAAGCAAATCGATTTTCGGCTACTTCAATTCTTTTTTGTATTGAAAAATATGAACCAATACCATAAAGAGCTGTTAAAAGACCAAAAACAAGTAAAACAAGATTTGTATCTCTGTTAAGTTGTTCTAAATATGTTTTTTCTCTGAATTGAATGTGTTTAATTTCCTCAACAAAAAGACTATCAGCAGTAGCAAGTCTTTTGAAGTTGTTATTTAAGGTTTCGATTTGTGCCTTATAATGTTCTACATTGTTTAACTCACGATAATAGAATGTTATAGCAATTAATCCTAACAACAACAGATAAATAATAAAATTCTTTTTAAAGTGTTCCATTTTGCTTTTCACTTTATATGTTTATAATACCTCTCCAAAATCAACTCTACTAAATAATCTGTTGTTTCGTTTAATTCATCTTTAACTAAAACATTTGGAATACGTATGGTCAAATAACCCTCTTTTATGGAGTAAAAGGTTCTTTTTAAATCCGATAACGCTTGTTTGGTACTTTGGTTGTGTTGAATACCGTCAACTTCAATGTGTAGCTTTGGGCGTTCAAAAACGATATCAATGTGTTTATGTCCGTCAAATTTTTCCATGTCAGGTTCAAACCCTTTTCGTTTTAAAGCAAAACACAAGTCTACAACTTCTCGTGTAGTGTTTTCTATTTGTCTGTCTAACCATCTTTGGCATTTTATACATATGTTATGACCATAATGCTCAATGGAGTAGATATAAACATTTCCGTCTATGCTTTTGTAACAATTCAAACAGCGCATGTAGATACTCATTAAATTTTGGCTTTAGTCAATAATTTAAGTTCTATGATCAAAAAAGATTGGTTCCAAGCAAACCTTTTATCTCATCTATCGTTTTATCAATAAGAGTTGTAATTTTTGTATCCTTAATTTCAGAAAAATTAACTTGTTGTCCATTAAAAAGATCAATTGCTATGCAATAATCTGGGTTTACAAAGAATTTTTTCGAATAATGTTTAATTAGGTATCTATAAATCAAATCAGCAAACATTCCTAACTCACCCTTTCTAAATCCATTTAATTTTGCAATGAACCAAATTCCACCGATCTCTTTACTATGCTTTTCTGAAAAGGTATATATAAAACAAGGTTTAGCTTGAATAGGAAAACCGCCTATATTTATAATTGAATGAGTCCTAGGTTGTTTTAAAAACACTATATCCACATTGGGTTTTAAACTAGATATATCAAAATCCTTAAAAGCATCAATAATATCTATGTTTCTCTGGAATTGATTTTTTGTATTTTGAGCTTTTGTAACATTAATTTTTCTTGTTAATAAATCAATTTTCTCATCCAGAAAATATTCGTTGTTGTATTTAAATGAATTTCTAATTGCGCTTAAACAACTTATCCAATAATCGCGATATTGTTGATGTAAAGTTGTAGGTTTTTATTGGCGCTTTGGGTTGGCATAACAGGTTTTTTTTCTAATCCATTCTAAAAAAATTATTCAATGATCCAAATCAACACTAGCAACAGTATTATACCAATGGTCAATAGGGTTTTCAATAGGGTATAGCGGACAAACGCATCACGGTTTTTTTGCCAAAGCCATAAAAACCAAAAAAGGAGCAAGACAATGAGTACATATCCCATCTTATGTGTTCATTACTAGAACCCCAAATAAAAAACTCCAGAAAACAAAAAAGCAACGTAGGTTTTATTAGTGCGAAGATTTTAGATTTGGGGTCTAAAAATTCATCCCCATAAAAGTATAAAAAATTAGGTTTTATTTGAAATTCGTTATTTTACTGAATACCAAACAGATAGTGAAACAGTAAGGGGTTGAGTGTTGCAAAAAGGGAATATTGCTAGGAAAGGAATATTAAATCATTATCATTTAAAAACGCTATCCATAATAATTTTGATCCCTCTGAATCCCATATAAATTGCTGTACCACACAGGGTAATTCCGGCCACTACTAGCGGAATATATAGGGGTTTGTTGGGGTTGGATAATCCTGCATGCAACAGAAAAGGCCCCAAAAAGAGCAATAATAGGGTGAGTCCCATGGTTTTTAGTCCTTTTACAAGTAGTGCTCTGTTGGTGTGTTTTTGTTCCATTTATAAAGCGTTATAAGCAGTGATGGCGTCACGGACATTTTGGTGTTGTTCGAGCAGCCTATTGGCTTCTTGTTTTGATATGTTTAATTCGTTCATCAGCATTCGTGTTCCACGGTCTACCAATTTATGGTTACTGAGTTGCATGTCCACCATTTTGTTGCCCTTTACTCGTCCTAATTGAATCATTGCTGTGGTGGTGATCATGTTTAAAATTAGTTTTTGTGCGGTTCCGGCTTTCATCCGGGAACTCCCTGTAACCACCTCTGGGCCAACCACCACTTCAATAGGGAATTGCGCGGTTTTGGCCAATGGACTTCCGGCATTACAGGTAATACAGCCTGTTGGGATATGGTTTTGATTACAATCTTCCAGAGCACCCACCACATAGGGTGTTGTTCCCGAGGCGGCGATGCCTATTACAATATCTTTTGAATTGATCTTATGGCTTTGAAGGTCTTTCCATCCTTGTTCGTTATCGTCTTCGGCAAATTCTACCGCTTTTCGAATAGCAGAATCACCACCAGCAATGAGCCCAATTACTAAGTCGTGAGAAACACCAAAAGTTGGCGGACATTCCGAGGCATCCAAAATACCAAGTCGGCCACTGGTGCCAGCACCTATATAAAACAAGCGCCCACCCAATTGCAGTTGCTGAACTATATTTTTGACTAAAATTTCTATTTGCGGTAATGCTTTTTTAACCGCTTTTGGTACGCTTTGGTCTTCGGTATTAATCGCCTGTAGCAGTTCTGTAATAGACTTTTGCTCCAAATGGTTATAATGCGAGTCTTGTTCGGTGGTTTTTGTAAAGTCCATATACAAAAATAGCTTTTTTGTTGGACTTTTTTATTCTAATAAAAGACTAGCGCTATAGGTTTCACCAATGCTAAAATAGCCCATAGGGTAGTGGCTTGGATTTGTAGAGTTGTAGAGATTTCCGCGAACAGTCGTTGGTGTGGTGTCAAAAGGATCGCCTCCTTCTTCGGTTTGTTCTATAATGGCGGACATAAAATTAAAATAGCTTTCATTGGCACCATATACTGAAATTTCTGCGGTATCTCCAGCTTCTAAATCATCATAAAAATATGAAAATGTAAAGCTGTTTCCTTGGTAAAATTCATCTTTTGTGGCCAAAAATAAATTATAGCCAAAATCAAAAATATAATAATCTTCACGACTACCATCATCAGTAATGGTCACAAAAACTTCTTTTTCATCACCTTGAAACAAGGTTTCGCTCCCTTGTTCTAAATTGTCAATGGGTACCGTTGGCATCAGTTGTTCTACGGAAGATTCATAAACTTCGTTGTTGTAATTGATGGTTAATTTATAGTCGGTATTTAAACTTGGTGTAAAATCCAAGTTGTAATTGCCCGGAGTATTTGAATCGTGTACAAAAGTATAGGTTGTGGTGTTGGTGATGTCCAAAAGTTTCACATTGGCAGTTGAGACAACAGTTGTATTTTGGTCATAAAATCCGCCTGTTAAGCTGAGTTTTATTAGTTGTGTAAACTGTTCGTTTGGATTCACTTTTAGTCGTGCATCAATGGCCAATCGGGGTGGTGCTGTGTTTAAATCCAACTCAATAACGTCTTCACAAGCGAGAGTCATCAATCCAATAAGGGTATAAAAAACTATTTTTTTCATGAGCTAAAATTTAAAATTATAAGTAAACGCACCAATCGCACCAAAAATAGAGAGTTTTAGAGCTTCATTTTGACCTGTTTCAAGGTTTTGTCTGAAATTGAGAGACTGTGCATTTCTTCTGTTATAGAGGTTGTATACACTAAATACCCACTCGCCTCGCCAACCTTTGTTTTTATTGGGCTTTGGGGTGTATGTTGCCGAAAGATCCAGTCGATGATAGGCAGGTAGTCGGCTAGAATTTCGGGCTTCGTAAGTTGGAATTACTAGGCAATTGTAAACATACTGACCGTTTGGATAGGTGGTGGTTTGTCCAGTTTGAAATAAGAAATTGGCATTCAACTTCCATTTTTTGCTCAGTTCATAGCTAGAGGTTATGGAAATATCGTGTGTTCTATCGAAAGGCGTGTTGTACCAGTTGCCATTATTGATTCCTGGCTCGTTGGCATTTCGCCCTGGGGTTTGTTGTTCAGATTTTGAAAGGGTATAGGCCAGCCACCCTTTGAAACGTCCTTTGTTTTTACGGAGTAAAAATTCTAATCCATAAGCTCTAGATCGGCCATTTAATAAGACTTGCTCAATGGCTTTATTGGCTATCAAATTGGTGCCATCAATATAATCGATACGGTTTTTGGTTTTTTTATAAAATGTTTCTATTTCAAAACTGTAATTGTCATAATTTTTAAAATACCCCAATGCCACCTGATCCAACAATTGTGGTTGTATGTATTTGCCGCTAGGAGCCCAAACGTCTAAAGGCGTTGGAGCAGTTGTGTTGGAGAGTAAATGTAAATATTGAGCCATTCTATTATAGCTGATTTTTATAGAGCTATCCTCTGTGAGTAAATAGGAGGCTGCCACTCTTGGTTCAATATTTAAAAACGACTTTTCTACTTTTACACTTGAAGTATTGATACTTCCATTGGGTTCTACTGATTCATATATCTGTAAGTTAGGATTAAAGGCTACGGCCATATCATTCTCATAAGAATTCAGTTCTTTTTGACCTAGTCGCAAAAAACTACTCAATCGTGCGCCATAGCTTAAAGAGAATTTATCGCTAAGTTGTTGTTTGATATCTAAGTAAATGGCATTTTCAAAAGCATATTTTTTAGTTAATTCTTCTCTGTTGATACCCGATGTTGGTCCGTTGGGTTGAATCACACCAGGATTAAATGTATAGTAGGTGCTATGCAATCCATATTCTAGAGTATAACGATCATTGAGATAATGTTTTAAATCGTATTTGATATTCATGTTTTGAATGCCTGAATTCCATTCGAACCCCACAAAATTCAAATCTAAACCATAATAATAATCGGAATAAATCAATGATAGATTAGAAAATAATTGATCTGAAAATAGATGATTCCAACGGAAATTAACTACCGTATTGCCATAAGTATTTTCAAAACTATTGGATACATTAAAGACATCACGCCCAAAATACCCCGAAAGATAAATTTTGTTGTTCTCATCAAGTCTATAACTTAATTTGGTGTTTAAATCATAGAAATAGGCAATATTATCAATATCAAAAAGCGGTAAAAATAAATGTGCATAGGTCGATCGTCCTCCTAATAAAAATGATCCTTTTCCTTTTTTTAGTGGCCCTTCAAGTAAAACTCTACTAGCTACCAATCCAATACCACCATTACCATGAAATTCGTTTTTATTCCCCTCTTTTTGGTAAATATCCAAAACCGAGGCTACACGCCCACCATATTTGGCAGGAATGCCACCCTTGTATAGCTTTATGTCCTTGACGGCATCGGGATTAAAAACCGAGAAGAAACCAAATAAATGTGAAGTATTGAAAAGTGTAGCCTCATCCAAAAGTACCAAGTTTTGATCTGTGGAGCCGCCACGAACATTAAATCCTCCAGAGCCCTCGCCGCCATTGGAAACACCAGGTAGAAGTGTAATAGATTTAATGACGTCGGCCTCGCCGAATACAACAGGGATCTGTTTAATGGTATTGGCTGTCAGTGCATTAACACTCATTTGTGGGGTTTTAATATTGATGCGCTCAACATTGGTTTCCAAAACAACTTCATCTAAAGTATCTGCAGCTTCGCTTAAACTGAAATTTAAAGTTTTATTTTCATTTAGTGAAATGCGTTGTTTTATTGATTCAAATCCAATATAACTTACAAAAACTTCATAAGTTCCAGCTTCAAGAGTGATGGAATAAAAACCATACTCATTTGTGGTTGTTCCTGTATTGAGTTCTGGAAAAATAACAGTGGCACCAATAAGGGTTTCTTGTCCTTCAGTTTCGTATATAGTTCCGCTAAGCGTAAATTGATTTTGAGAAAATCCTAATGAAAAAATTGTCAAAAAAAGGACTATTAATCTAATGGTCATACATAAATTTTATGCCGTAAAACTAAATAAAAAAGCACCTCAGTGAGGTGCTTTTAACATAACTTTGATGTTTGTTTTATAAATTTAAAATCGTGTTAAATGTTTCGCTTGGACGCATGGCTTTTCCAACTTTTTCTTCGTTTGGAAGATAGTATCCATCAATATCCACAGCATTGCCTTGGACGTCATTAAGTTCTTTCAAAATTTTCTCTTGATTTGCTTTGAGTTGTTCAGCAACAGTACTAAATGCAGTTTTTAGTTCTAAATCCTCATTTTGTTCTGCTAAAGCTTCTGCCCAAAAAAGCGTCAAATAAAAATGGCTTCCTCTATTGTCCAATTCATTTACCTTTCTAGAGGGTGATTTTTTTTGTAACAAAAGTTGTTCAGTAGCGTCATCAAGTGTTGCCCCTAAAATTGCTGCTTTTGGATGGTTATGAACTTGACTAAAATGCTCTAATGATACTGCTAAAGCCAAAAACTCACCTAAAGAATCCCAACGTAAATGGTTTTCTTCTAAAAATTGAGCGACATGTTTTGGTGCCGATCCTCCTGCGCCAGTTTCAAATAAGCCTCCACCATTCATTAATGGAACAATGGATAACATTTTAGCACTTGTTCCTACTTCCAATATTGGGAATAAATCGGTTAAATAATCACGCAGAACATTTCCAGTAACAGAAATAGTATCGAGTCCATCTTTTAGACGTTCAAGTGTATAATGTGTGGCTTCAATTGGAGATAAAATCATGAACTCTATTTCTGATAAGTCATAGTTTTGAAGGTATTTTTCAACTTTTATTATGAGTTCAGCATCGTGTGCACGATTTTTATCTAACCAGAAAACAGCTGGTGTTTTTGAGGTTCGAGCACGAGTAACGGCCAGTTTTACCCAATCTTGAATTGGTGCATCTTTGACTTGACACATACGCCAAATATCGCCTTTTTGAACTTGATGTGAAGTGAGTGTATTACCGTTTTTATCGACAACTTCAACAACTCCATTGGCTTCAATTTCAAAAGTTTTCTCATGAGAGCCGTATTCTTCAGCTTTTTGCGCCATAAGTCCTACATTAGGCACAGTACCCATGGTCGTCGGATCAAAAGCCCCATGTTTTTTACAAAAATCGATGGTTGCAGTATAAATTCCAGAGTAGCTACTATCAGGAATAATAGCTTTAGTATCCTGAAGTTCTCCTTCAGCATTCCACATTTGCCCCGAAGTACGAATCATGGCTGGCATAGAGGCATCAATAATCACATCACTGGGAATATGTAAGTTTGTAACTCCTCTTTCAGAATTTACCATGGCAAGATCTGGCCCCAAATGAAGTGCTTTTTCAAAATCGGTTTGAATAGTTTCACGTAAAGGACTTTCAAGTTCACGAACTTTCTCTAAAACGTTTCCAAAACCATTATTTGGATTGATGCCATTTTGCTTAAATATTGCCTCATGTTTTGAAAAAACATCATCAAAAAATAGCCGAACAGCATGACCAAAAATAATGGGGTCACTAACTTTCATCATGGTGGCTTTCATGTGCAATGAAAGCAATACGCCAGAAGCTTTTGCATCTTCTATTTGAGCTTTAAGAAATGCTTTTAAAGCATTTACGCTCATGACGGTTGCATCAAAAATCTCACCTTCAAGAAGTGCAATATTTTGCTTAAGGACTGTTTGTTTTCCGTCTTTGTTTGTGTGTACAATGCTAACTTCATTAGCCGATGCACTTGTTACAGATTGTTCGTTATGCGCAAAATCACCAGCGGCCATTGTAGCAACATGAGTTTTAGAATCGGAACTCCATGCACCCATGCTGTGTGGGTTCTTTTTGGCGTAATTTTTTACGGCTTTTGGTGCTCTACGATCAGAGTTTCCTTCTCTTAAAACAGGATTTACTGCACTGCCTTTAATCTTGTCGTAACGTAATTTTATATCTTTTTCTTCCTCATTTTTAGGTTGTTCCGGATAATTTGGGATATTGTATCCTTTGGACAGCAATTCTTCAATGGCTTCCTTTAATTGTGGAATTGAAGCGCTAATATTGGGCAGCTTGATCACATTGGCATCAGGAGATTTTACAATTTCTCCCAAATTACTTAGTGCATCTTCAACAATTTGATCTTTGTTGAGAAATTCAGGGAATACAGAAAGAATACGTGCTGCAAGAGAAATGTCTTTGGTGTCTATTGAAACGCCGTAGGGTTCTACAAACGAAGATACAATAGGGAGAAAAGAGCGGGTTGCTAGTGCAGGTGCTTCATCGGTAATTGTATATATGATTTTTGCCATTCGAGGTAATTATTTTTTTTGTTTGAATAGTGGCTTATAAAAAGCCCACAAATATAAATAAATGAAATTTCTTCTTCCCTTAAAACCCGAACAAAATTAACATTTTTGTAACATCTACAAATCGAAATTACTTTTTTGGATAAATATTAATTTTTTAACAAAAAAAAGTGCAGTATTTCTACTGCACTTGATTTATAAATTATGATTGAAGAACTATCGAGTTTGTTCTTTAATTCTTGCTTTTTTACCTGTAAGCTCTCTAAAGTAGAAAATACGAGCTCTACGAACTTTTCCACGTTTATTCACTTCAATTTTTTGTAAAGCTGGTAAATTCATTGGGAAGATACGTTCTACACCAATAGTTCCAGACATTTTTCTAATGGTAAATGTTTCAGAACTTCCAGTTCCTCTTTTTTGAAGCACTACACCTCGGAAAAACTGAGTTCTTACTTTTTGCCCCTCACGAATTTCATAGTATACAGTGATTGTGTCACCAGCAGAAAATTCTGGGAAGTCTTTTTTGGTTACAAACTCGTCTTGTACGAATTTAATTAAGGATTCCATAGTTGTTGTTTTATGAATTTTTTTGAAGCAACATGTACGGTTTTCGCTAGAGGTTGGTCCAAAAGTGGCTGCAAATATAAGCAATAATTAAATGATTACAATTTTTAATACATTTTTTGTGTGTAAAGCTGTAAATTATATTTTCTTCTTTACATTTAAAACATTAAACAATCCAAATATGATTGTTGAAACTCCAAATACAATTGAAATTAGAGCAAGAGTGGTTTGTTGTTCTTCGATTGCTAGTAATGTAAAACTAAAGGTTGTAACTATAGTAATTACAAAGAGGTATGTTTTTAGGTTGCTTTTCTTTTTTTGTGCCATAACATTTATTTTTATACAGTAAATTTTGAGGTTTTATGGTGTTGTAGAATAGATTTGGGTTGTCAATTCTTATTGGTAAAAATAGTAAAAAATGAAATTGTTGACTAATAAATGGGATGTAAATTTTTAGTCGTCCAATAAATCTGGTCTACGGGATTTTGTGTGTTCGAGGGCTTTTGCTTCGCGCCATTGTTCTATTTCAGGAAAATTACCGCTAAACAATAGTTCAGGTACATCCCATCCCTTGTACGATCGTGGTCGGGTATAAATAGGTGGTGCCAAAAGATTGTCTTGAAAAGAATCGGTGAGGGCAGAGGTTTCATTACCCAGTACACCAGGAATGAGTCGAATAATAGCATCGCATAATACCGCTGCACCCAATTCGCCACCCGAAAGAACATAGTCGCCAATAGAAATTTCTTTGGTGATAAAGTGATCGCGTACACGCTGGTCAACACCTTTATAATGCCCACATAAAATGATTAGGTTTCCGCTCAACGATAGCTGATTGGCCATACCTTGATTTAAAACTTCACCATCTGGAGTCATATATATGACTTCGTCATAATCACGTTCTGCTTTTAATTTAGAAATACATTTGTCAATAGGTTCAATAGTCATCACCATTCCTGCACCACCCCCAAATTGATAGTCATCTACAGATTTGTAATTGTCGGTTGTGTAGTCTCTAAGATTATGAACATATACTTCTACTAAATTGGCTTCTATGGCACGTTTAAGAATAGAGGCTTCAAACGGACTTTTGAGCAATTCGGGAACTACACTAATGATGTCGATGCGCATACCACATAAATTTGATTACAAATATAAGTGAATTATGCTTAGTGTCTTGCTTTCTAATAGTAGGTAAATCGTCTAACTTCTGCTATGTATTTTGCTAAACGAATCACTTGGTGGCTGTAGCCATATTCGTTGTCATACCAAATATATAGGACTACATTTTTACCGCTATCTCTAACAATAGTTGCCTTGCTATCAAAAATTGCAGGGGCATTGCTCCCAACAATATCACTTGAAACTAATTCATCACTAAGTTCATATTTAATTTGTTCTACCAAAGGGCCTTCAAGTGCATGTTGTTTGAGAAGATTATTGATTTTTATTATTGTTGTTTTTTTGGACAATTCTAGATTTAGAATTGCTAAACTTCCATTAGGCACAGGCACTCTAATGGCATTGGATGTGAGCTTACCCTCAAGATTTGGTAAGGCTTTACTCACTGCTTTTCCTGCTCCAGTTTCTGTAATAACCATATTGAGTGCTGCAGCACGACCACGACGGTACTTTTTATGCATATTATCCACTAAGTTTTGGTCATTGGTATAAGCATGGATGGTTTCCAAATGACCATATTCTACACCCAAAGCATCATCAATTACTTTTAGAATAGGCGTTATGGCATTTGTAGTACAAGATGCTGCTGAAAAAATAGAATTTTCTTTTGGGTTGTAATCTTTTTGATTGACCCCATAAACAATATTTGGAATCCCATTTCCAGGTGCAGTAAGCAGAACTTTTTCAGTCCCTTTGGCTTGTAAGTGACGCTCAAGTGCTTCTATTGTTCGAAACGCACCAGTATTGTCTATCACCAATGCATTTTTAATATCATATGCTGTATAGTCTATATCTTCTGGTGCATTGCTAGAAATGATATGAACTGTTGTTCCATTTATAATGAGAGCATTTTTTTTTAAATCCGCATGAACCGTTCCAGGAAATTCTCCATGAACAGAATCATTACTCAATAATGTGGCACGCTTTTCCAAGACTTCTTTGGTAACTGCCCCGCGAGTCACAATAGCACGTAGTCGCAATTGACTTCCTTTTCCATTTTTGAGCATCAATTCTCTCGCGACCAAACGTCCAATTCGACCAAAACCATATAAAACAACATCTCTTGGAGTAATGTTTTTCTGTTTTTTATGTGCTTTCAATTGATTTGAAATAAACGTAAAAACATCATTATGTTCAGGGGCTTTTTTATGAAATTCATAGGTCAGTTTTCCAATGTCAATTTTTGAAGGAGTAAGGCGTAAATTTTGAATGGCTCTTGCCACTTCGACAGCGTCAAAAATAGAAATTGGCTTATTAACAAATGCACTTGCATAATCGTGCAGGCGTAAAATTTCATTAACATTTTTGTCGATTAGTTGATTTCTAAAAATAACCAGTTCAATGGCATCATCATACCATAAGTCATTTACAATTTTTACAAATTCAACAGCCGATTTTCTGCAGTTGGTTTGTAAAGCTATTTCTTTTTCGTAGGAGGAATTATTTGACATAGATCTAAAGATGTTTGTTATAAGTTTACTGCAAAAGTATAACAACTATAACGTTTTCGTAAATAATATTTAAAAAAAATCACCCATAACTAAATGAGTGATTTTTACAGATTATAGGTCATTAATTTATCTAAAGCGATATGCCATTTTTTCTCCGTTATTTTTGATAACAGTCAATCTTAAAACTCTATTTGAGTATTCGCTTAGAGCTTTTTTAACATCTGAAATAGAGTTAACTTTTATATCGTTTATAGCAACAATTAGACTTCCTTCATCAACGCCATCGGCAACCCAGTCTTCTTTATTGTCATTTGATAATTCTTGTAATAATAGGCCATAATCGCTATCTTTTGATTTTAGCTCTGATGAACTAAGCTCTTTCAATGTTCCAATAATTGGAACGTTTATCGTTGTTAATCTTTCAAGGGTAACATTAACAATTTTGATTTCACCTTCTCTATTTAGTGTAACTTCTACAACATCATCTGGACTTTTTGTATTTAAAAATCCTTTAAGATCTGAAAATTTTGAAATTTTTACACCATTGATGCTTTTAATAATGTCTCCTTTTTGGATTCCAGAAATTTCTGCGCCACTATTTTTTTGAACATCACTTACATAAAATCCTTCTGTTTCGTTAATTCCAAATTCTTCTGAATTTTTACTATTGAGTTCCTGACCAATGACACCCAAAATACCATTTTGAACATTTCCATATTCCATAATATCACTTACAACTTTTCGAGCAATATTACTTGGAACAGCAAAAGAATAGCCAATATACGAGCCTGTTTGAGAAGAAATTGCGGTATTGATTCCAATAAGATCACCGTGAATATTTACTAAAGCGCCACCAGAATTTCCAGGATTTACCGCAGCATCTGTTTGAATAAAGGATTGGGTGTTTCTGCCAGATAAATCTCTAGATTTTGCACTAATAATTCCAGCGGTCACTGTTGAGGTTAGATTAAAAGGATTACCAACGGCCAAAACCCATTCCCCAACTCTTGTACTATTACTGTCACCAAAAGTGGTATAACTTAATTCTGTATTTGCTTCAATTTTTAATAATGCAATATCTGTTGAAGGATCTGTTCCTACAAGCTCTGCTTCGAAAATTTTATTATCATTGGTTGTCACTTCTATAGATTGAGCACCATCAATCACATGGTTATTAGTAATGATATAACCATCTGGAGAAATGATCACTCCTGAACCTGTACCAATTTGTTTCCGACTTTGTGGGCGACCAAAAAACAAGTCTTCAAAAGTGGTGTATCCACTGTTTATCGTGGTATTTTTTACGTGAACTACGGCATTTAATGTTTTTTCTGCGGCTGTTGTAAAATTAATATTGGTTCCTCCACTAGCTGTAGGAGAATAGTTTACTGCTTGAATAAAAGGAGAGTCAGATGACCTGATTTCTGTTTGAATTTCGTTTTTTGGCTGTAATTGGGTGTAGACGCCAAGGGTCATTGCACCACCAAGAGCCGATACTGCCAGTAAAGTGAATAGTTTTTTCATGATCTTGATGTTTAAATTCTTAAATAAATATAACTTAAAATTAATTTTTTTATTGAGTGTTACATAAAAATTTAACGCTCTTTTAACAGTGAAAAGTTCCATATAAATATTCATATATTTGCAAGGAATATGACACTAAAGTTTTACAAATATCAAGCCACCGGAAATGATTTTGTGATGATTGATAATCGTACACAAATCTTTGACAAAAATAATACCAAACTTGTTGCTCAACTTTGCGACCGTCGTTTTGGCATAGGCGCTGATGGATTTATTTTATTAGAAAACACTCCAAACTATGATTTTAGAATGGTGTATTTTAATGCGGATGGAAATGAAAGTACCATGTGTGGTAATGGTGGTCGATGCATTGTTGCATTTGCCAAACAACTTGGAATTGTTGAGCAAAGCACAACGTTTTTGGCAATAGATGGCCCTCATGATGCGCGCATTGAGGGAGTAAATATTTATCTAAAAATGCAATCTGTAAATGAAATTAATGTTCAAGAAGAATACACAACTTTGGATACTGGTTCTCCTCACTATGTGACTTTGAAATCGGATATTGATACCATGAATGTCAAAACTGAAGGAAATAAAATTCGCTGTAGTTCTCTTTTTTTAGATGAGGGAATTAATGTCAACTTTTTAAAACAAATACATCAGAATATATTTGCTATTCGTACCTATGAACGTGGGGTAGAAGATGAAACCTTGTCTTGTGGTACTGGAGCAACTGCTGCTGCTATAGCAATGCACCATGCTAAACAGACAAATTCAGAAAAAGTTATCCTTGAGACAAAAGGAGGTCAACTTCAGGTTACTTTTAATTTTGATGGTGAAATTTATAATAATGTTTGGCTATCTGGTTCAGCAAAATCAGTTTTTGAAGGCATAATATCAACCGCAAATTAAACTATGAATAAAAAAAAAATTGCCATTTCCTTTGTCATGCTTGGCCTTGTAGCTGTTGCATGTTTTTCTTATTATATCTATTCCATCATGTTAGTTTCTAATACGGCGTTTAACGGAAAAGAAGCATTTATTTTTATATCAACCGGTGCTAGTTATCAAGAGGTTAGATCAGATTTGGAGCCTTTATTAAAGGACATTGAAAAATTTGATATACTTGCTCAACAAAAAAAGTATACAACAAATGTGAAACCCGGGCGCTATCGTATCACAAATGGCATGACCAACAATGATATTATAAACTCCATTAGAAGTCAAAATATCCCTATCAAAATTACCTTTAACAACCAGCACAGTCTAGAAGTATTAGCCAATAGAATATCAAATCAAATTGAACCCGATAGCTTATCCCTTATTCAAGCGTTTACAGATGAAGAGTTTTTAAAAGACCATGGTTTCACTTATCAAACTGCTCTTGCCATGTATATGCCTAATAGTTATGAGTTTTTTTGGAATACTTCTCCAGAAAAATTTAGAGCAAAAATGCTTAAATCTTATCGTAATTTTTGGAATATAAAACGTCAAGATAAAGCAAAAAATATAGGGTTATCACCAACAGAAGTTTCGATTCTTGCAGCTATCGTTCAGGAGGAATCTAAGCAAAAAAGTGAACAAAAACGTGTGGCTGGGGTATATGTAAATAGATTGAAAAATGGGTGGCCATTGCAAGCCGACCCCACTTTAAAATTTGCAGCCTACAAATTGCCAGAGTACAAAAATAAAACCATTAAGCGTGTCCTCAATAAACACAAAGCAATAAAATCGCCATACAATACTTATCTGTATAAAGGGCTACCTCCAGGACTTATTGCCATGCCCGATTTGGTCGCTATAGATGCTGTTTTAAATTATGAACAGCATAAATTTTTCTATTTTGCTGCAGATCGAAACCGTCCAGGCTTCCACAAGTTTGCAGAGTCACTTTCAGATCACAATAAAAATGCGCGTTCCTATCATAATTTTTTAAACGAAAACGGGATTAAAAACTAACGTAACTTGCTGATTTTCAGTATCTTTTATTTTTTCGTACCTTTGCACTGTTTTTTAAAAATAGCTTTTGCTTAAAATTAAAAACAATGAAAACGATTAAACATATTTTGCCCCTTACACTAACTGTTGTTGTATGTTTTGTGTTTCTTGGAGCTACATCATTTCCTGATAACGAAATGATATCCTCAGAAAACACTCCTATTATTACTTTTAACTACAATTTACCAGTATATATTCCAGTTGAAACGACAAAAGAATTTGATGTAGAAAATTATATTTTTTTAGACCGTTCTTATGTTGGTTTTAAAGAAGCCATCGCATTTAAAGAATCTCAAGGTCAATACACTATTGTTAATTCTTTGGGATACTTAGGGAAATATCAATTTGGGGCTTCAACCTTAAAACTTATAGGAATTTATAATCCTTCTGAGTTTCTGAATAATCCAAAACTTCAAGAAAAAGCTTTTTTAGCTAATGCTAAGCGAAACAAATGGATTTTAAGAAGAGATATTAAACGCTTTGTTGGACACAAAGTCAATGGCACTATAGTAACAGAGTCAGGTATATTGGCTGCTGCACATTTGGCTGGTCCGGGTAATGTAAAACGCTATTTGAGAAGCTATGGCGCCATTGGATTTACGGATGCTTTTGGAACAGAAATTGAATCATACATACGTAATTTTTCTTCTTACGATACTTCATTTATTGTACCTAATCGTTGTCCAAAAGCAAAACTTTTGTAGGAAATAATTTCTAGTCTTTTTGTATAATAAATAGAGTAGGCCTTTTGTGGAACTCTATTTTTGTAGTTTTCCATTGCGAAACTTTTTGTGTTTTGATATACTCTGTTTGAAGTGTCAAATCAATAGCAAGGCAAATACGTGTGTTTTGGTGTAAAATCCGACACATATCTTCAAGTAGCTTTTGGTTACGATAAGGGGTTTCAATAAACAATTGTGCTTGTTGTTCTTCAAAAGACCGTTTTTCTAATTGTTTTAATTTTGTTTTTCGCTCAGTTTTATCAATTGGAAGATAGCCATTGAAAGAAAAATTTTGACCATTCATACCAGAGCCCATCATGGCTAATAAAACAGAAGAAGGCCCTACTAAAGGAACTACCTTAATATCATTTTGATGTGCCAAACGTACAACTTCTGCGCCTGGATCAGCAACTCCAGGACATCCAGCATCAGAAATAAGTCCTACAGAAATACCCTGGTCGCACGGCTGTAGGTAGGTAGGTATTTCAGAGGGAGCAGTAAATTTATTTAAAGGAAATAATCTTAATTCTGATTGAGGTTTTGATGCGCTCACAGATTTGATAAATCGGCGGGCAGATTTTTCGTTCTCTACAATGTAAATATCAATTTCTTCAATGATTTTTTTTACAGAAATAGGCATTGTTTCCAATGGAGCTACATCGCCTAATGTGTTAGGAATTAGATATAATTTTCCGTTCATTGTTTAGAAGTAAAGTAATTGCTATGAAAGGTGCAGGCTTCTTCAAGTAAATTGTATACATGATCAAATCCATTTTTTCCACCATAATAGGGGTCTGGCACTTCTACTGTTTTGGAACTAGGATAATTCAAAATGAGTTTCACCTTTTGGCGTTCATCTTCATTTTGTACATGTCGAATAACATCACGATAATTTGACTTATCCATCACAAAAATAACATCAAACTCTTCTAAATCATAAGCCCTAAATGGCCTTGATTTTTGTTGTGAAATGTCTAAACCATTTTTTTGAGCGACTTCAATGGAACGTGGATCGGGAGCATTGCCAGAATGAAATCCACTTGTTCCCGCAGAGTCTATAAAAAAATGAGTATTTGGAAGTTTTGACCTCATAATTCCCTCGGCCAAAGGAGATCGACAGATATTCCCTAAGCAAACCATTAGAATTTTGGTCATAAATTTTGATTTATACAGATAATTTTTTTGTCAAATCTTCAACGTATTTTCTAAATTGTTTATCTGTTGAAGAGAGGTTGTCAACTGTTTTGCAAGCATGTAGAACAGTAGCGTGGTCTCGTTGTCCAATTTGAGATCCAATACTTGCCAATGAAGCTTTGGTGAATTTCTTAGCAAAGAACATAGCAAGTTGTCGGGCTTGAACAATATGACGCTTTCTTGTTTTGGATTGAAGTGTATCAACATCCATTTGAAAATAATCTGAAACTATTTTTTGGATATAATCTATAGAAACTTCTCGTTTTGTGTTTTTAACAAACTTCTCAACGATTTCTTTAGCAAGAGAAAGAGTAATTTCTTTTTTATTGAATGAGGATTGTGCAATTAATGAAATGATAGCACCTTCCAATTCTCTAACGTTAGTTTTAATATTTTTCGCAACATATTCAACAATGTCATCTGGCATTTCAACACCGTCTCTGTAGAGTTTGTTTTTTACAATCGAAACACGTGTTTCAAAATCTGGTTTTTGTAGCTCAGCCGAAAGTCCCCATTTGAATCTAGATAACAAACGCTGCTCAATGTCTTGCATATCAACAGGGGCTTTATCGCTTGTCAAAATAACTTGCTTGCCGTTTTGATGCAAGTGATTGAAAATGTGAAAAAATACATCTTGTGTGCCTGATTTTCCAGACAGGAATTGTACATCATCTATAATAAGAACATCAATAATCTGATAAAAATGAATAAAATCATTTCTGTTATTCTTTTTTACAGATTCAATGTATTGTTGTGTAAATTTTTCAGCAGAGATATAAAGAACCGTTTTTTCAGGATATTTGTCTTTAATATCAACGCCAATAGCGTGGGCTAAATGTGTTTTCCCCAAACCAACACCCCCAAAAACAAGTAGTGGATTAAACGATGTTCCACCAGGCTTGTTGGCAACAGCAATTCCTGCATTTCTTGCCAATCTGTTTGAATCACCCTCAAGAAAATTTTCAAAGGTGTAGATTGGGTTGAGCTGCGATTCAATCTTAATATTTCTGATACCAGGAATAATAAAAGGATTCTTGAGCTCTGGGTTTTTATTTTTAAGAGGTATTTCCGCTCTTTGCGATTTAATTGCTGAACGATTTGAACTTGGAATTTTTTCTGTAAACGGTTGCTTGTTGCCGTAGGTGTTTTCCATTTTGATGATGTAAACCAACTTCGCATCCTCACCTAATTCTTTTGTTAGAGCAACTTTTAGGATTTTCACATAATGTTCTTCAAGCCATTCATAAAAAAATTTACTTGGAACTTGTATACTTAGGGATTGATCTGCTAATTTCACTGCAACAATGGGTTCAAACCATGTTTTGTATGCCTGAGGTTGAATGTTGTCCTTAATAAAATTAAGACAGTTACCCCATACCAATTGCGCAGTGTTATTCATTTTTTGTGTAAAATTTTTTTTGTTAGTTAGTGGTTAAAACGTCAACACTTTGGGGGAGGTGATTAATTTTTAGCCATCACAAATATGTGAACAAATTTTCTAAAAAAAAAATTAAAAATACAGGAAATTTTATTTTTTTTCGTTTAAATTATGCAGCAATAAATATATAATTTTTTTAATGAAAAGCCACCAAACAAAAGTTAAAGTTCGATACGGAGAAACAGACCAAATGGGTGTTGTCTATCATGGAAATTATGCCCAATATTTTGAGATTGGTCGTATAGAATGGTTGTCTTCATTAGGCTTTTCTTATAAAGAAATGGAAACACAAGGTATTATGCTTCCAGTTGTCGTTTTGAATATAAGTTACAGTAAACCAGCATTTTACGATGAAATTTTAACTATTAAAACAACATTACTAAAACTTCCAAAAGTTTCTATTGAATTTGAATATGAACTTTATAATGAACGTGATGAGTTGTTAACAAAGGCTTACACAAAGTTAGTTTTTGTGGACACAAAAACGCGTCTACCCATGCGTTGTCCGGACTATTTTTTAGACAAACTGCAAAATTAATCGTTAAAAATTTCAAGCTTGATTTTGTGATGCGATTTAAATGTGGACTTTACCAATTCTAAATCCTTTTTTTTGACCAAAATTTTTAGCCAACATTCCAATTCTTGATGCTGTTCTAAAATTTCTAAATTATATTTTTTTACAATTCGCATAACGTGACTGAGTTCGTTATATGTAAAATTTACTAATATTATTTCTTTTATATGAAGTGTCGTAATTTTACATGTGTCCAAACTTTGTTTTGATGTGGTTCTGTAGGCTGAGATAAGTCCGCCAACACCAAGTTTTGTGCCTCCATAATAACGTACAATCACAACAAGAGTATTAGTGATGTTTTTGGCCTTTAGCTGTCCTAAAATCGGCATTCCTGCACTATTATTTGGTTCACCGTCATCCGAAACCTTTTGTGTATTCCCATTTGCTCCTAGTCGATACGCATAGCAAAAATGTCCAGCAGACTTATGTTTTTCTTTTAGTAAGTCAATATTTCTTTTTACGTCAATTTCATTTTCAATTGGGAATGCATAGCCAAAAAACTTACTCCCTTTGTCCTTATATAAGATTTCATAAGAAGCTCGGTCTATGGTTAGAAATTCAAATGTACCTTCGCTCATGTGCTGTTCTTGGAATTAAGGATTTTTAAAAAGTAGTAGCTCGTCATTTGCAATCCTTTTTTTTAACTGATGTTTCAGTGTATGAAATGGCCCTCTAATACCATCTATAAATTCTACATTTCCCTTGAAAACTCTCATTTCGTCCCAAAGATTTTCATCAATAAAATGCTGTAGTGTTTTTTGCCCCCCTTCAACAATTAATGATAAAATATTTAATTCATAAAGGTGGTTGCAAATTTGTTGGGCGATATGTTTTTGCGAGTTAAAATGCTTTGATGACAATACAATGGTTTTAGCTTCATCATTAAAAACATTGGATGATTTTGGTAAATTATCTTTAGTATCAATAACAATTCGTATGGGATTTCTACCAGAAACCGTTCGAGTTGTCAAACTTGGATTGTCTTTTAAAATGGTATTGCCACCCACTAAAATGGCATGTTCTTCGGAGCGCCATTGGTGCACTAGCTGACGTGATTCATCAGAACTTATCCAAACAGGACGTTGTGTAGTTTTTTCTGTTGGTGCAATAAATCCATTTTTTGTTTCTGCCCATTTTAATATGATATAAGGACGCTTTTTGTTATGAAATGAAAAAAAACGTCTGTGATGCTCTTGGCATAGTGTTTCACACTGGTGAACCACAACTTCACACCCTGCCAATTTGAGTGTTTCAATTCCTTTTCCACTTACCTTTTTATTGGTGTCAACACAACCTATAACCACTTTTGGTATTTTGTGCTTTATAATCAGGTCGGTACATGGAGGTGTTTTACCATGATGACAACATGGTTCGAGTGTAACATATAATGTGGATTTGGCCAATAGGTTTTTGTTTGCAACAGATGAAATGGCATTGACCTCTGCATGTGCACCACCATATGAGCTGGTATATCCCTCACCAATAATTCTGTTGTCATAAACAATAACACAACCTACAGAAGGGTTTGGTGCGGCATCGCCCTGTCCTTTTTTTGCAATTTCTATACAGCGCTTTATGTAATTTGAATCTTCAATAGCGAAAAAACTTTTATTTTCAATGGTGTTATACGTATCTTCGAAACTACAAAAATAAGATTAATTGCGGGGATGTTAGACATGCAAATTAGAGAAATCAAAAAAGAGGATAATGTACAAGTCGAATCGGTTATCAGGTCCGCTTTTTTGGAATTGAATATTCCTCTAGAAGGAACAGCATACGAAGATCCCGAAACATCAAAAATGTTTGAGGCCTACAATACTGATCGTTCCGTATATTTTGTGGTGGAAATGGATGGAGAAATTATAGGTGGAGCAGGGATAAAACCTCTTAGGAATTATGATAAAGACGTTTGCGAACTTCAAAAGATGTATAGTGCTCCCAAAATGCGTGGTCAGGGGTTGGGGCAACAATTAATGAACCGCTGTGTAGAAGCAGCACTCTCTTTTGGTTTTAAAACATGTTATTTAGAAACCATTCCAATGCTTCAAGCAGCCATCAAATTATACAAACGAAATGGTTTTTTGGAAATCAAAACCTCATTGGGAAATACGGGACATCATAATTGCAGTGTATGGATGACAAAAAAATTAAAATGACACTAGGGCAGCTGAAAGAAAATTTTACTAATGAACTTGATTATTATCCATCACCGGAGCGTCTAGTTTTTTTTCAAAGAGTGTGTGAGGCATATCTTCAATTACAACCCCATCAATTAGTTCTCAATTATGAAAAGGAGATTTCAGAAGTTGAGTATAAACGTTTTAAGGAAGTATTGAGTCGTTTAAAAAATCATGAACCCATTCAATATATATTAGAATGCGCTTATTTTTTTGGATTAGAATTTTTAGTAACTCCAGCAGTACTCATTCCTCGTCCCGAAACAGAAGAACTTGTGGCATGGATTTTAGAACATTTTAATAAAACTGATACGCCTAAAATTTTGGATTTAGGCACGGGTTCTGGCTGTATTTCAATTGCCTTGGCCAAAAACCTACCTAATGCTCAAGTTTTCGCCCTTGATATGAGTACAGAAGCCCTGGAAATTGCACGTTGTAATGCAAAGAAAAACAATGTAGAAATCAATTTTATAGCCTCTAATATGCTGGAATGGAAAAGCTCTGAACAGTTTGATATTATTGTATCAAACCCTCCTTATGTATTAGAAAAAGAGCAAAAACAAATGAAAGATAATGTGTTGAAATACGAACCCCATTTGGCTTTATTTGTAGACAATACATCCCCCTTGGTTTTTTATAAAGCATTAAGAAAAATTGCTCAAAAGAATCTTTCTCAAAATGGCTTATGCTTTGCGGAGCTCAATGAAGCCTTTGGAACAGAAACTAAAGCACTTTTTGATGAGGTTTCATTTCAAAATATAATTTTGAAAAAAGACACTTTTGGAAAGAATCGTATGTTGAAAGCACAAAAAAAATAAGTTGTTTTTGAATGTGTATTTCTCTTTTTTATTAATGTATTTTAGTATTTTAGTAGCACCAAAAGAATCAACTATTTTTGTCTAAATGACTGATAAAGAATTAATTATTCAACTTCGTGAGGTGCTTCGCCAACATAATTATAACTATTATGTTTTGGACAACCCTACAATTTCAGATTTTGATTTTGATATGAAGTTAAAACAACTTCAAACTTTAGAGGCGCAATATCCCGAAATGCATGATCCTAATTCTCCAACACTTCGAGTTGGGGGGGAAGTCACAAAAAACTTTCAAACAGTAGTTCATGTACAACGTATGTATTCTTTGGATAATTCATATTCTAAAGAAGATTTATTGGTTTGGGAAACACGCATAAAAAAAATGGTAGATGGTCCAATTCAGTATACGTGTGAGCTTAAATATGATGGTGCATCTATCAGTATTACCTATAAAAATGGGTCTCTTCTTCAGGCCCTTACAAGAGGTGACGGTACGCAAGGAGATGACGTGACCGCAAACATAAAAACAATCAAATCTGTTCCTCTTAAACTCCAAGGAGATTATCCAGAGAAATTTGAAATTCGTGGGGAGATTATTTTACCTTTTAAAGGCTTTGAGGCGATGAATTCAGAGCGTATTGCGGCTGGTGAGGAACCCTACAAAAACCCAAGAAACACCGCCTCTGGAAGTTTAAAATTACAAGACAGCAGCGAAGTGGCAAAACGTCCACTGCAATGTCTTTTGTACAGTATTGTTGGAGATCATACAGGAATAACTTCTCAATTTGATAATTTAGAAAAAGCACGATCGTGGGGGTTTAAAGTCCCTACGGAAGCAAAATGTGTACAATCCATTGATGAGGTGCTCGAGTTTGTAGACTATTGGGACGTAGCGCGTCATGATTTACCTTATGAAATAGATGGTATTGTTATCAAAGTTAATGATTTACAACAACAAGCGGAGTTGGGCTATACCGCCAAAGCACCGCGCTGGGCCATGGCCTATAAATTTAAAGCAAAGCAAGTTTCTACACTACTGAACCACATATCATATCAGGTAGGACGGACTGGTGCAATTACGCCTGTTGCAAATCTAGAACCTGTAGAATTAGCAGGGACAATCGTTAAGCGTGCATCTTTGCATAATGCCGATCAAATTGCGAAATTGGATGTCCGTTTGGGCGATACTGTTTTTGTGGAAAAAGGCGGAGAAATCATTCCAAAAATAATGGGTGTTGATCTTTCAAAACGTCCAATGGATTCCTTACCAACAACCTATATTTCTGAGTGTCCAGAATGTCAAACACCGCTCACAAGAACAGAGGGCGAGGCACAACATTACTGTAGCAATACAGAGGGTTGTCCACCTCAAATTATTGGTCGGATTCAGCACTACATTTCTCGAAAAGCACTCGATATTGAAGGATTAGGCGGTGAAACTGTGGCCTTGTTGGTCAATGCTGGACTTATAAATGACGCTGCTGATTTATACACCTTAAAAATTGAAGACGTTTTACCATTGGAACGTATGGCACAAAAAAGTGCCGAAAATCTTATACAAGGGATTGAAGTCTCCAAGCAAATCCCTTTTAAACGTGTACTTTTTGGATTGGGAATTCGTTATGTTGGAGAAACAGTGGCCAAAACTTTAGCCAAACACTACAAAAATGTGGGGGCACTTTCTGGAGCTAGCGTAGAAGAACTCGAAGCAGTGGACGAAATTGGAATAAAAATAGCAGAAAGCGTTTATGCTTTTTTTAGAAATGAAAATAGTATACGTTTGGTCTCTCGATTGGTAAGTTATGGACTACAACTCGAACTTTCCAAGGAGGCACTAGCCAACCAAACCACGCTTTTGGCGGGCGACCGTATTGTGGTTTCTGGAGTTTTTGAAAGCATTTCTCGCAATGCACTCAAAGCCCTGATTGAAGCAAACGGAGGTAAAGTGGTAAGTTCTATTTCTGCTAAAACAACTTATTTGGTAGCAGGGGACAATATGGGCCCTAGCAAACGCCAAAAAGCAGAACAACTGAATGTGCTAATTCTTACAGAACAAGAGTTTTTGGAAAAACTTTAAATCCTTAGCGCACGACTGCTAAAGTATTTGCTGTCGTTATTCAAATAAAAATCGACTTTACCAAGGTACAACCCATAGCACCCTACTTGATTAACGAGAACAGTCTTACCAATGGCATTGGTTTCTACAGTGGGGGTGTCCAAAAAAGTATGGGTATGGCCACCAATGATAAGGTCAATATCTTTTGTGGCGCGCGCCAAACTACGGTCAGAAACTTTTTCCTTGTTCTTGTATTCGTAACCCAAATGCGATAGACAAATCACAAGGTCGCATTGCTCATTAGTTTTAAGAATTCGACTCATATCTTGAGCAATTTCAATGGGGTTAAGGTATTTTGTTTCTTTGTATGCATCTTTATTGACCAAACCTTGAAGCTCTACACCAAGTCCAAAAACACCAATTTTTACACCCTCCTTATTAAAAATTTTATAAGGTTTCACGTGGGTGTCCATTACCGTGTTTTTAAAATCATAATTGGCCGAAACAAAATCAAATTTGGCGTGTGGTAATTGTGCAAAAAGTCCATCTATTCCATTATCAAAATCATGGTTTCCAATGGTTGCAAGATCATAATCCAACATGCTCATAAGTTTAAACTCCAATTCACCACCATAATAATTGAAATAGGGGGTGCCTTGAAAAATATCCCCTGCGTCTAGCAAAAGTGTGTTTGGATTTTCTTTTCGGAGTTTTTGAATCAGTGTTGCCCTTCTTGACACACCACCTTTATTGGCATTTCGACCATCATTGGGCCCAAAAGGGTCAATATGGCTATGCACATCATTGGTATGTAAAATGGTGATTTTTCTTGCGCTCTGTTTGTCGCATGAAAGCGCCATCCCGCCCAAAGATAAAAGTGTTGCAGAAGCTGCGGTATTTTTTATAAATATGCGTCTTTTCATTTCTTATCAATTGGTGTAAATAAAACGCTGATTGCGCTTTGGGTTTAAAGTGTCTTGAGTGGAAAAATAATCAATTAAAATGGCTCTTATTTTGTAGTCTAAATCAAAAACAGTTTTATTTTTTTTAAAAAATTCCATACGATCTCCACCATTATAAAGGTAATCGCTTGTGGCTACATTATAAATTTTGTTGAGGTCTATAGTTTTTCCTTGAATTTCAAGTTTTTTGACCTTTCCTTTTTTTGTGATATGCAGTGTCATTCCAGAAATTGGATGCGCACGTTTAGCTTTAATTAGATAATCTACAAGTTCCATCACCACATTTCCTTTCAATTGTGCCACTACGACTTTGTTTTCAAAAGGCATGATATTAAATGCAGTTTTGGTGAAAATCGGTCCTTTTGGAAGCGGTGCTCGAATCCCACCATGATTTAGTAAAACTAGGTCTAAATCCAAATTATAACGTTTTTTGAAAATGGGTGAAGACTGCTCAAAAACTGCATCGGCCATAAGGTTTCCAATGGCGGTGTTTAAAGCGCCTTCTGTTTTTTTATATTCATTATCAGAATAACATAAAACTTCATTCATAGATGTCTCTAGTCGTGTTCTGTAGGGACGAATGACACTGTCAATTTCTGTATTGGATTTTAAATTGTTGTCAATGGTCAAACGCTGGCTATCGGTGCTTTCTGTGGTTATTGCTTCATTGCAAGATAAAAACCCTAAAATTAGAGCAAGAAATTTAATGTATTTAAGCGTCATTTGTATTAACTTTGTGTAGATTCTAAAAGTACATGTTTTTTAAACGTATAAAAACAATATCGTCTGAAAAATTTTTGACATCTGTAATAGAGGCACGTTCAAAGCAATTTTCATCTGAAAAGATAAAAACTGTTGGAGTTTTATTCCATTATGATCAGTTTGTTGATTATGATTATTTTAGAATGCTTTTTACAGATTTAGGTTTGAATGACAATAGATTGCGTTTTATTGTTTTTCATGAAAAAGAAAATAATCAACCAAACAGTTGGGATGCGTCCTACACCAAAACCGATTTCGATTGGTTAGGTCATTGCAAAAGCCACGAGGTTGTCGATTTTGTTGATCAGTCATTTGATCTTTTGATAAGCTATTATAAACCTAATCGTTATGAGTTAAAGATAGTTACAGCAATGTCAAAAGCGAAATTTAAAGTTGGTATTTCAGATGAAGATGAACGCTTGCATGACTTGATTATTGACGTTTCCACAAAGGATATTGATACTTTTAAAACAGAATTAATAAAATATTTAAAAACTTTAAATAAGATTTAAATGAATTCATTAGTAGGCATGGGAGTTGCCTTGGTTACACCATTCAAAAGTGATTTGAGTGTTGATCATGAAGCACTAGCAAAAGTTGTAGAATTTAATATTGAAAATGGTACAGATTATCTTGTCATTAGTGGAACAACTGGCGAGAGTGTAACTATAACAAAAGAAGAAAAAAAAGCAATTGTTCAAACCATCGTAAAAGTTAATGCTGGCCGATTGCCATTAGTTATTGGAATTGGAGGCAACAATACTGCTGCCGTTGTTGAAGAGCTTAAAACAACTGATTTGTCTCCTTTTGCAGCTGTTTTATCGGTGGCACCATACTATAGTAAACCTACCCAAGAGGGTTTGTATCAGCACTTTAAAGCCGTTGCAAAAGCGTCTTCAATTCCTGTTATTTTGTATAATGTTCCAGGAAGAACAGCCAAAAACATGGAACCCGAAACAAGTTTGCGTCTTGCTCGAGATTTTGAAAGTATAGTTGCTATCAAAGAAGCTGGAAACAACCCAGATCAATATAAAACACTTCTAAAAAATAAACCAGAAGATTTTCTTGTTATTTCAGGTGATGATGATTTGGTGTGTGATGTTGTTTTACAAGGCGGTTCGGGAGTAATTTCCGTAATAGGACAGGCACTACCTGAGTTATTTTCAACAATGATTCACAAAGGATTGGAAGGCGATCGATTGACTTCAAAAGCTTTAGAGAAAAAAGCGCTGCCACTTATAAATCTTATTTTTGAAGAAAATAATCCAGCAGGGATAAAAGCAGTTTTACAACAGCTTGGTTTGTGTAGCGATACTGTTCGATTACCTTTGGTAACGGCAACAGATGTTTTAAAATCTAAAATAAAAGAGGCGTTGGCTCAATTATAAAAATAAAAAAATCTCTTTGTACAGATAATAAATGTTTTTATTATCCGTTAAAAAAATGTATTTTTGCAACCCATTTTTGAAATATGAAAAAAATAGTATCATTGATTCTTATACTTGTCTTTTTTGCGTCATGCAGCGAATTTCAGCGTGTGCTGAAAGATGAAGACATTGCAAGAAAATACAAATTGGGCACAGAATTATATGAGGCCGGTAAATATGAAAAAGCCAATCGCCTGTTTTTGCAAATTGTTCCTAAATACAGAGGAAAACCTCAAGCAGAAAAGTTAATGTACATGCATTCAAAAGCATTTTACGAAACTAAAGATTACATGTCTGCGAACTACCGCATGGAGCGTTTTGTTGAGGCTTACCCAAAAAGTGAACGCTTGGCTGAAATCGCATTTCTTGCAGCAAAAAGCTATTATCAAATTTCTCCGCCATATTCCAAAGATCAAACGGAAACTATAGATGCTGTTGAAAAACTTCAGGAATTTATCAATCGTTATCCAGATTCTGAATACTTTAGTGAAGCCAATACATTGGTTCAAGAATTGGATGCAAAAATTGAAAAGAAAGCCTATGAAATTGCGTTGCAATATCATACCACTGGTCCATTTCACAGAGATTACAACTCAGCCATTACAGCATTTGATAATTTTTTAGAAAAATTTCCTGGCACCAAATATAAAGAAGACGTTTTATTTTACAAATTTGATTCTGCATATCAGCTAGCAGTTAATAGTGTGTCTTGGAAGCAAAAAGAACGTACAGAAAAAGCATTTTCATTTTATAAAAATTTAAAACGCTTTTTTCCAAAAACAAAATACTTAGAACAGACGGAGTCAATGCACGAACAATTGCAAGACATCAAAAACAATTTAACACCAAAAAGTTAATACAAATGGATTTAAAAAAAGTAAAAGCACCATCAACTTCAGTGACCTACAATCGCAATGAGATTGATGCACCAACTGAAAATATTTATGAAGCTATTTCTGTAATATCAAGACGTGCTGAGCAAATCAATACTGATATTCGTAAAGAATTGATTGACAAACTTGAAGAATTTGCAACATACAATGATAGCTTAGAAGAAGTATTTGAAAACAAAGAACAAATAGAAGTTTCTAAGTTTTATGAGCGTTTGCCAAAGCCACATGCACTAGCCGTTCAAGAATGGTTAGAAGGTAAAATTCACCACAGAAAAACCTCTGACGAGACCCAAGACTAAGTTTATGTCTATTCTACGTGGCAAACATATACTTCTTGGCATCAGTGCTGGTATAGCTGCGTACAAAACTGCTTTTCTTGTTCGTTTGTTTGTAAAAGCAGGTTCAGAAGTTCGTGTTATTATGACACCTTCTGCAAAAGAATTTATAACACCGCTTACACTCTCAACACTTTCAAATCACCCTGTTCTAACTGATTTTACAGATGAAGAAGATGATAATGCGGTTTGGAATAACCATGTTGAACTTGGCCTTTGGGCCGATTTGTTTGTGATAGCACCAGCTACGGCCAATACACTATCCAAAATGGCTTCTGGGAACAGCGATAATTTTCTAATTGCAACATATCTTTCAGCAAAATGTCCTGTGTATTTTGCGCCAGCAATGGACTTGGATATGTACAAACATCCAACCACACAAAAATCACTAGAAACACTTCATTCTCACGGAAATATATTAATTCCATCAACTTTTGGAGAATTGGCTAGTGGACTTGTAGGCATGGGGCGGATGGCAGAGCCAGAATCAATTGTTGAAACCATTGAACAACACCTACTAAAGGGACTTCCATTGCATGGAAAAAAAATACTTGTTACAGCAGGCCCAACATATGAAGCTATTGATCCAGTACGCTATATTGGCAATCATTCTTCGGGCCGAATGGGCTTCGAAATTGCAAATACTGCTGCTCAGTTAGGTGCTGAGGTCATTCTAATTACTGGTCCAACACACTACAAAGCACATTACGACTCAATACAGACCATTCCCATCACCAGCGCAAGAGATATGTACGATGTAGCTCATCAAAATTTTGATGCTGTTGATGTTGCTATTTTATCTGCGGCAGTTGCAGATTATAGACCTAAATTTCCTGCACTTTCCAAAATTAAAAAGAAAACAGCATCGCTAACTTTAGAGCTTGAAAAGACAGAAGATATTTTGGCTTCTTTAGGAGAAAAAAAGAAAAAACAAATCCTTGTAGGGTTTGCATTAGAAACCGAAAACGAAGTTGCAAATGCAATAAAAAAGCTGAAAGCTAAAAATTTAGATTTAATTGTGCTAAATTCGTTGAATGATGATGGAGCAGGTTTTGGTGGATCCACAAACAAAATCTCAATTATTGATAAAGATTTAAATCAAAAAAATTACCCCCTAAAATCAAAATCTGAAGTCGCTTCAGATATAATAAATGAACTTATAAATCGAATTGATGCGTAAATTTTTAACTTATTTTATACTCTTTTTTTCGAGTTTTGTTTTTGCACAAGAGCTCAATTGCAATGTAGTTGTCATAGCCCAACAAACGGGAAATGAAAATGTCCAGGTGTTCAAAACCCTAGAAAAGCAACTTAAAGAATTTGTAAATAATACACGTTGGACCAAAAGGCCTTATGAGCTTCAAGAGCGTATTGATTGCAGTATGATCATCAATATACGGAACTACGATTCTGATACGTTTCAGGCCAGTATTCAAGTGCAGTCCGCTCGTCCCATTTACAATTCTACTTACACAAGTACTGTTTATAATTTTAATGATAAAGATTTTAATTTTAAATATCTAGAATATCAAAATTTAAACTTTAGTCCAACACAATTTGAATCCAATTTAATCTCTGTAATTGCTTTTCATGTTTATATGATTTTGGGTGTAGATGCCGATACTTTTGAACTTTATGGAGGCGATCAATATTACGAACAAGCAAGAGATATTGCCAATTATTCACAACAAGGAAATGTACAAGGATGGGCACCACCAAAAGGTGGAGACCAAACAAGAAGAGTATTGATTGACAATGTTTTATCCAAAACATATAAAGAATACAGAACAACTTTGTATAATTATCATCGCTTGGGATTGGACGTGATGTCTACTGATACAAAAGAAGGAAAGGCAACAATTACATTAGCATTATTAGATTTTGATACGCTACACAAAAGACGTCCAAATTCTTTTTTGGTACGTACTTTTTTTGATGCAAAATCTGATGAAATATTAGATATATTTTCTGCTGGACCAAGCGTAAAAATTACAGAACTTGTTCCTGTTTTGAACAAAGTAGCACCGATGCACTCCAAAAAATGGAGTACAATTAAATTTTAAAATAAAACGTGTTAGCTCAACTTTACATAAAGAATTATGCATTGATCGATGAGCTTGATGTGAATTTTGATGAAGGACTTACTATTATTACTGGTGAAACCGGCGCAGGAAAATCTATTCTTTTGGGTGGTTTAGCGCTGGTTTTAGGAAAAAGAGTAGATTTTTCAAACATTAAAGACAGTGACAAAAAAAGCATTATTGAATGTACTTTCAATATAGAAGCTTATCACTTACAGTCTTTTTTTGATACTCACAACTTAGAATATGAACAATATACTATCATAAGACGAGAGGTTTTACCGTCAGGAAAATCAAGAGCATTTGTAAATGATTCTCCAGTAACGCTTAGTGTTTTAGACGCGCTTGGCCAACAGCTTATTGACATTCATTCGCAGCACGAAACACTTTCATTAACAGACGATGCATTTCAGTTTCAAATTATTGACGCCTTAGCACAAACACATGATTTGCTTAAAGCTTACAAAAGTACCCTGGCAGATTATAAAGAAAATCAAAAAGAACTGGAGTTACTTCAAAATCAACAGCAACAATCGAAAAAAGACCACGATTACAATAGTTTCTTACGACAAGAAATTGAAGAAGCTCAAGTTTTAAATCTAGATTTGAAGGTCTTGGAATCGCAATATGAAACCCTAAATAACGTAGATTATATTCAAAGCGAATTACAGTTTGCACAAGAGGTTTTAAGCCATGAAGACGTTGGTGTTTCTACTCAACTCAACGAATTAAAACAACGTTTCAATAAATTAAAAGATATTTCTAAGGAGTATACTTCTCTTTTCGAACGGATTTTAAGCACACAAATCGAACTTGATGATATATTTACTGAAATAGAGCACCATCAGAACACATTGGAAGCCAATCCTCAGCTTTTATTTGATACCGAAAATCAACTCAAAAAAGTCAATGACTTGTTGGGGAAGCACAATGTGCAGACCATTGAGGAATTAAAGGTTGTTTTTGAAGAATTATCAGAAAAAGTGGCTCATTTAACAAATCTTGATGCACAGCTAGAGTCTGTTAATAATTTGTTGAATGAAAACTTTAAAAAATTAAACAATATTTCTTCAACTCTTAGTACAAAAAGAAAAGCTGTATTAACAAATTTGGAAGACGAATTGCATATGCTTTTGGCCGCATTGGGTATGCCAAATGCAGTATTTAAAATTGAACTCCAATCCTCTACAGATTTTTTATTCAATGGTAAAGATGTTTTAAGTTTCTTATTGAAAGCCAACAAAGGCGGACAATTTTTACCTCTTAAAAAAGGGGCTTCTGGTGGAGAGTTGTCTCGGATAATGCTTGCTGTAAAGTTTATTTTATCCGAACATCAAAAATTGCCAACCATTATGTTTGATGAAATTGATACTGGTGTATCGGGTGAAATTTCAAATAAAATGGCTTCGATTATGCAAGAAATGAGCCAGTATATGCAGGTGTTTACCATTACACATTTACCACAAATCGCCGCCAAAGGAACGCATCATTTTAAAGTATTTAAGGTTGATGATGATTCAAAAACAATAACACAATTAAAAAAATTGAATTCTGATGAGCGTTTAGAGGAAATTGCTCAAATGCTGAGTGGAAAAGAAATTTCAGAAACGGCAAAACAGCATGCGCAACAGTTGTTGAATTAGTAGTATATTTGCCAAAATTAAACTTGACAACCAACAAAAAATTAAACTATGTCAAATCAATTACTTAAAGGAAAAAGAGGAATTATTTTTGGAGCATTAGATCCAAATTCAATAGCATGGATTACAGCAGAGCGCGTCCATCAAGAGGGCGGAACTTTTGTCCTGACTAATGCGCCAATTGCAATGCGCATGGGGGCCATTGATGAATTGGCCAAAAAAACTGGTGCGCAAATCATTCCTGCCGACGCCACTTCTTTGGAAGATCTACAAAATTTAGTCGATCAATCGGTTGAGATTTTAGGTGGAAAATTAGATTTTGTATTGCATTCTATTGGGATGTCTGTAAACGTTCGTAAAGGTCGTGCCTATACCGACCAAAAATACGATTGGACACAAAAAGGAACAGATGTTTCGGCAATGTCTTTTCACAAAGTCATGCAAACACTTTACAAATCCGACGCGATGAACGAGTGGGGGAGTATTGTGGCTTTATCCTACATGGCTGCACAACGCGTTTTTCCTGATTATAATGATATGGCGGATAACAAGGCCTATTTAGAAAGTATTGCAAGAAGTTTTGGGTATTTCTTTGGACGTGACAAAAATGTTCGTGTCAATACCATTTCGCAATCTCCAACCCCTACAACAGCAGGTAAAGGCGTAAAAGGATTTGACGGCTTTATTGCTTATGCTGAAAAAATGTCTCCACTTGGTAATGCCACAGCTTTGGATTGTGCCAATTATACGATTACATTATTTAGTGATTTGACCAAGCGTGTTACGCTTCAAAATTTGTACAACGATGGTGGTTTTAGCAACATGGGCGTGAGTGATGCGATTATGGAAAAATTTGTAGAAGAATAAACAAAACCTTATTGATTTCATAACAATCCACACCATTCGGTGTGGATTTTTTTATTTAAAAAATTAATAAATTTTATATGTTGTTTAACATTTAAGCGTAATAATTAAACGTTTTATCGATAAATACGCATAATTTTTTATTTTTCGTTAATGTATCATTAAATTTATAACAATTAACCAAAAACTAACTTTTATGAAAAAAATTACTTTAATATTTATTTGTATTATTTCAACGTTTTGTATACATTCTCAGGTTTATGTTTCTGAGAATTTCGATTCTGGATCACCCTCTGGATGGACAGATACCTACTACAGCACTACGACATCTCCTTGTAGTGTCAAATCAGAAAGAGACAATCTATATTCAGGTAGTAATACTGGAAATATGACAACAAGCAATTTTCCTAGTGTCTCTAACGGTACAGATCTTACTTTTAGCATAGATTACAAAATACTGAACTATACTGGTCTAGGAGCTACAGCTCAGGGATGGGGAACTGCAACCTTGCAGTACTCAACGGATGGTGGCGTCAACTGGATTGATGTTTTGGTGATTGATGATTCGAATCATACCACCTCTACCGATTGTGCTACAGCAAGTGGAACAGTAGCTGCTGTAAATTTACCAATTGGATCAGACGTAAAACTTAGAATTTCAAATGTCTGGACGGCTGGTGACTATTATTTTTATATAGATAATTTTAATGCCTCTCAGGTAATTTCTTGTCCTCAAGTTTCTAACATAACAGCTTCAAATATTACAGCATCAAGTGTAGGCATATCCTGGGACACAGGTGGTTCTGAAACGCTTTGGAACGTTGAATACGGCTTAGATGGTTTTACTCTAGGAACAGGCACAGGGATTTCAGCTTCAACAAACCCTACGTCTTCTCTGTCTAGTTTGACATCTGCAACAACCTATGATGTTTATGTTCAAGCAGATTGTGGAGGCGGTGATACTAGTGATTGGGTTGGTCCTGTGAGTTTTACAACCTTATGTGAGGCATTTGATGTGCCTTACACTGAAAACTTTGATTCCACATCAACAGGAAGTAGCTCTAGCCCAACCGTTCCAAATTGTTGGAGCTTTATAGATGGTGGTTTAGGGTATGGATATGTATCTTCAACAGGTGCTAACTCATTTTATATTTATAACTGGTATGATACGTCAGGTGATTATATTCTAGTTTCACCAGAAACTAACACTTTAAGTTCTGGAACCAATCGCGTTTCGTTTGATGTTGATGGTTCGATATCTCAAGATTTAATTGTTGGAACACTTTCTGATCCTGATGACAGTTCCACCTTTACAGCTATAGAAACAATTACATTAGCGACTTCCGATTACGAAAGCTATGTGGTTGATATTCCAGCCGGAACAGATTCATATATTGGATTCAAACATGGACAAACAGGATCTTATGCTAGCTATTATTTAGACAATATTGCTGTAACTCCCCAACCTAGTTGTCTTGAAGTAAGTGATGTTGTGGCTACTACTTTAACCACAGGTTTCGATTTATCTTGGACTGCAGGAGGAATAGAACCAGCATGGAACATAGAATATGGTTTAACTGAATTTACTCAAGGTTCAGGCACTACTATCGTTTCCTCATCAACATCAGCTACAATTTCTGGTTTATTATCAAATACCTATTACGATATATACGTTCAAGCTGATTGTGGTGGTGGTGACACAAGTGCATGGATAGGTCCACTTACGGTTATTACTAATGCTACGTGTGGAGATAATTTATATGATTCTGGTGGCTCAACTGGTAGTTACGCTAATAACGAGTTAACTATTGTAACCGTATCTCCAACAAATTCGGGAGATTTGGTAACCTTAACATTTAATAGTTTTTATACTGAAGAAGATTATGATAAAATGTGGGTTTACAATGGTCCGGATACAACGGGTGAAGTTTTATTAAATGGTGTTTCGGGCTCTTCAATTCCAGATCCAATAACCTCTTCACACACCACTGGATCTTTAACTGTAAAGTTTGATAGTGATGGAAGTTCAACGGCTGCGGGTTATGAGATTGCAGTAACCTGCGCTGCTCAACCAACGTGTATGATACCTAGTGAACTATCTATATCTAGTATAACTGACGCTTCAGCGATTTTTGGATGGACTTCTAATGGTTCAGAGATGGCATGGAACATTGAATATGGCCCATCTGGATTTACTCAAGGCGCTGGAACTATTGTGGTTGCAAATGAAATTCCTTATACATTTTTAGATTTATTGGATAACACTGGTTATAATGTTTATATCCAGGCTGATTGCGGTGTTGATGGGATGAGTGACTGGGCTGGACCTGTGAATTTCACAACAGAACCAGCACCAATTGTTCCTGACTATACTAATGACTTCAGTACATTTCCTGGAGAGTTGTGGTCTGAGGGCTCTGGAGGACTTAATGTCGGACCAACTGGCTCAACTTCTTACTGGTATGATGACGGATTTGTTAGCGGTTCAACAGGTTCAGCTGCAATTAACCTTTACAGTGTTAGAAATAGTTGGTTGATCTCACCAATGTTTGATTTAAGTAATGGAACATTTTTCTTAAATGTTGATGCAGCAGCAACTGAGTATAATACTCAGTCTACTGACGCAATTTTTGGAGCCGATGATTTTGTAACTCTTATGGCAAGTACTGATGGAGGTTCTAATTGGATTGAATTGCACAGATGGGATGCTTCAAACAATCCAGGATATACTGGTACTGGTTGGACTGAAATTACTTTAAATAATTATACAGCAACATCTAAATTTGCCATTTATGGAGAAAGTACTACTACTGCTGAGGATATTGACTTTTTTGTAGATAATTTCCGAATCACATCAACTTCTCTTGGAATTGAAGACAGTAGTATATCATTATTCAACTATTTCCCTAATCCGGTTAATGATATGCTAACTATCAGAGCTCAAAAAGATGTAGACGACATTACTGTCTACAACATGCTTGGGCAAGTGGTGAAGCGTCAATCACCAAACACTAGAGATTGTACTGTAGATTTATCTGCAATGCAAACTGGTGCCTATTTTGTACAAGTTTCTATAGATAACACTGTTGAAACCGTACGCATTCTTAAAAATTAATTTTTTTGATTAATACATTTAAAAACCTCGCTTCGGCGGGGTTTTTTTATACCCTATTTTAAAACGAATAATTCAAAAGCATTGTGTAAATTTGTGTACATGATTGCAAGTGATTTTTCTTTTATTATACCTGTCTATAACCGCCCCGAGGAGGTCCGTGAGTTGTTAGATAGTTTTTGTGCACTAGACGCACCAAAGACTTTCGAAATTGTAATTGTAGAAGACGGCTCTAGTCTAGATTCAAGATTGATTACAGAACACTTTTCTCATCAGCTTAATATCAGTTATTTTTATAAAAACAATACAGGGCCAGGCCATTCCAGAAATTATGGTATGGAACGCGCCAAAGGCAATTATTTTATCATTTTGGACTCCGATTGTATCTTACCAAAACAGTATTTAACAGAAGTTATATCCTTTTTAAATTCAAGTTATGTGGATTGTTTTGGTGGTCCAGATGCCGCACAAGATCATTTTACAGAACTTCAAAAGGCTATTAATTTTTCGATGACTTCTGTATGGACAACTGGCGGAATAAGAGGTGGAGAAAAAGAAATAGAAGGCTATGAACCACGAAGTTTTAATATGGGGATTTCAAAAGAGGCCTTTTATGCATCTGGTGGTTTTGGCAATATCCATCCCGGAGAGGACCCAGATTTGTCTATTCGACTAAAAGCGATGGGTTATAAGTTATGTCTTATTCCACAAGCCTTTGTATATCACAAGCGTCGCATATCATTTGAACGGTTTTTTGTTCAAGTCTACAAGTTTGGTCAAGTTCGCCCAATTCTTAATAAATGGCACCCTCATACCAAAAAAATTACGTATTGGTTCCCAACAATTTTTATGTTTGGATTATTTTTAAGTTTAATTTTATTTCTAATGGGGATAGAATTTGGACTGTTTATTTATGCCTTTTATTTTGCAATAGCATTAGTTTTAGCATTCAAATCAACTCTCGATATAATAGCCGCTATTTTGACCATTCCAGCTATTTTAATTCAATTTTTTGGATATGGTTGGGGGTTTTTAAAAGCGAAAATTAAATTGATCTGTTCGCGAAAATCTGAAATGGAATTATTTCCAAATTTATTTTTTAAAACATTTTGATGAGGAAATTTATTGAATATTTAAGACAAAAGATTCGTGCAAAACGGCTTAATGTTTTTTTGTTGTTTTTGGTTTTAGCATTTTTTATTTCTATGCTTTCAAAATTATCTAGTCCAAGAATGCATACTTTACAGTTTGAGCTTCAGCCTTTAAAACTACCACCACAAGAATTACTCGTTCAAGATCCGCTTCCAAAAGTAGACGTTACAATAACAACCAATGGATTTAATCTCTTAAAAATTGCATTTCAAAAACTACTTCTGAAAATAGACTTTACGACACTTCAAAAGGATGACAAAGCCTACTATTGGAACGAAAGTGAGCACCGCTCTAAATTAGCACAGTTTTTTGGTGCTAATACAACATTGGAGTCAATTCGTCCGACTTCATTAACTTTTAATTATGCTACTCAATTTGTGAAAAAAGTTCCTGTTTTTATAAATGTTGAGCCCAATTTTGTTATTGGTTATGATTTGGAAACTCCTCTAAAATCTCACCCTGATTCTATTGCTATTGTTGGACCAAAAAAATATTTGGAAAATATCAATAAAGTATCGACAAAGAATATAACATTAAATGATGTGCAAAAAGATATTGAAACCACTGTAGATTTAGATGTTTCAAATTATCCTGCGTATTTAAAATTTTCAAAAACAAAAGTACTGCTTACAGGAAAGGTAGATAAATTTACTGAAGGAAAAATAGCTGTTCCTGTACAATTGGTAAATTTGCCTAAAAATCTAACACTTTCAATTTTTCCTAAAGAAATTCCAGTTGTTTTTTACACAAGTTTGAGCGCCTATAATTCTATTGACCGCAATAATTTTCGAATTGAGTGCGATTACAATTCATTAGATCTATCCTCTAATGTGATGATTCCAAAATTGGTATTGTATCCAAAATCAGCAAAAACGGCTGAACTTCAAATCAATAGTCTTGAATATGTAATTACGAAAAAAAATGACTAAAATTTTAGGACTTACTGGTGGTATTGGAAGCGGCAAAACAACGGTTTCAAAAATATTTACAGCTCTTGGAGTGCCTGTTTATAATGCTGATGATGAGGCAAAAGTGTTGATGCAAAGCTCTAAAAAAATAAAATCAAAGATTATTGAACTATTTGGAGAAAAATCATATTTCAAAAATGGTCTAAACCGCTCATATATTGCCCAAATTGTCTTCAAAGATAAAGAAAAACTGAAGGCGCTCAATGCTATTGTTCATCCAGAAGTTACTGCACATTTTAACACCTGGAAGTCACTTCAATCTCACCCTTATGTCGTAAAAGAGGTTGCTATTTTATTTGAAATTGGTGCTCAAGATCAATTTGATTTTATATTAACTATTACTGCACCACAACAAACTCGAGGAGATCGTGTAATGTTGCGAGATAACAAGTCTTATGATGAGGTGCTTTCTATTATACAAAATCAATGGTCTGATGCAAAAAAAATTGAAAAATCTGATTATGTAATTCAAAATATTGATATCAATAAGACCAAAATAGAGGTTATTAAAATCAATGAAAAGATCAATGAAAAAATCCTTAAAAATTCTTAAAAATTCATTTTTAATTATAAATTTTAACATTTTGGTTAATAATTAGTTAAAACTAACTTAAAGCGTTCTCAAAAAATGTAATTTTACTTCATGAACAAGAAGTTATTTTCAATATTGGTTATACTAATGAGTCTATCGCTTATTGGGATTATTTTTGTTCAGGCCTACTACATCAATTATTCACTAGAAACAAAGGAAGACCAATTTGCGTTTAACGTAAAAAAAGTTCTTAGTTACACGTCCAATCAAGTTACAGATATAGAATACAACAAATACGTGATTGCACTCAATGCTATGATTGCACGAGGGCAGGAGCCAGACACAAGCGCCATTCGAAGCATACGGGTGTATAAACAAAATAAAAACATCAATCAAATTGTAGTTTATGATACAGGTGTAAAAGAAGAAAATTATACCATACCAAATACTCAAAATAACGGTGCTGATAGTGTAAATTTTAAAAAAATCAAAGGGAAAACAGTTCAGGAAACATACACTACTGGAATAAATGGTGAAAATATGTCAAACTTGGAATATTCCTTAACTAAAGTTTTGAATATGGATCGTCTTCAAAAAGCAACTTTTGAAGCACAGTACAAGGCAGAAATTCAAAACACACCTATTGAAGATCGTGTGTCAACCAAAATGATTAAACGTCTTTTGGATAATAAATTAAAAGAGAATAACATTGATATTGCATATGAATACGCCATTTTAAAAAATACTGATCCAACGACTATTCAGTCCAAAAGTTTCGAGGCATCACTTGTTCCAACGATTGGAGTCCCTATTTTTTTGGATGAAAATGAAGAAAGTGAATATGGATTATATATTAATTTTCCAAGTCGAAAACGCTTCATAATGTCTTCCATTATTGGGATGACTTCTTTGTCAATTCTTTTTACAATTATTATTATCATTGCCTATACTAGTGCGTTGTATCAATTGATTCAGCAACGAAAAATATCGCAGATGAAATCTGATTTTATCAACAATATGACTCATGAATTTAAAACGCCAATTGCTACGATCAATCTTGCTTTGGATGCTATAAAAAATCCCAAAATTTTTCAACACGCAGATAAGGTTAAAAATTACCTTTCGATGATCAAAGAAGAAAATAAAAGAATGAATGCACAAGTAGAGAATGTTTTACGTATTTCACAATTGCAGAAAAAACAATTGATAATCAGTAAAGATCGTTTAAAATTACATGATCTTATTCTTGATGCAATTACTCATGTAGAACTAATTGTTGAGGATAGAAAGGGATATATAAAAACTCATTTTAAGGCTTCAAAATTATCAATTCTTGCCAACAGTACATATTTAACCAATGTAATAGTAAATGTTCTGGATAATGCGGTTAAATATTCAGATAATTCTCCAAAAATAGACATCACTACAGAAAATGTAGGTAATAATATTTTGATGCTAGTAAAAGACCAAGGAATAGGAATGAGCAAAGCGGTTCAAAAACGTATTTTTGAAGAATTTTATAGAGAACACACGGGGGATGTACACAACGTAAAAGGACATGGACTTGGACTCTCCAATGTCAAAAGAATAGTAGAGAATCATCAAGGAACAGTCACTGTTGAAAGTGAAAAAGGAAAAGGTAGTACCTTTATTATAAAATTACCATTAATAGCATAATGACATGGAAACCACAAAACGCATTTTATTAGTTGAAGACGATCCAAATTTTGGTACCGTTCTAAGAGAGTACTTAACCATCAACAACTACGACGTTGTTCTTGCCAAAAATGGTATGGAGGGTTACGAGAAATTTAAAAGGTCTGACTTTCATCTCTGTATTTTAGATGTTATGATGCCATATAAAGATGGATTTACTCTGGCTCAAGAAATTAGAGAAAAAGATAAGGATATACCGATCATTTTCTTAACGGCAAAAGCATTAAAAGAAGACGTACTAAAAGGGTATAAAGTTGGCGCAGATGACTATTTAAATAAACCGTTTGACAGCGAGGTTTTACTTCTTAAAATTCAAGCCATTATTCAAAGAAAAACGGTTGAAAGTGTAGCTGATAGTGATCAATATGAATTTGAAATAGGGAGCTTTAAGCTCAATTCAAAACTTAGGTTTTTAACACATAACGACGACACACAAATTAAGCTCTCACCAAAAGAAAATCAGTTGCTTCGACTTTTGGCGCTTCATATTAATGATCTTATGCCCAGAGAAATTGCACTGACTAAAATTTGGCGAGATGATAATTATTTTACTTCAAGGAGTATGGATGTTTATATTGCCAAACTTAGAAAGTATTTAAAACACGATCCAAAAGTTGAAATCCTAAATATTCACGGAGAAGGGTTTCGTTTGGTCATCAATGAGTAGCTAGAGTTCAGCTTCTATATATTCAATAATTTTTGGATACGTTTCATTGAAATCAAACCATTTTGTGTGTTCTTGCTTTTTAAACCAAGTTTGCTGTCTTTTGGCAAAACGTCTTGTATTTTTTTTGATTTCACCTACGGCAAATTCTAAGCTACAATTATTTTCGAGATATTGAAATAGTTCTTTGTAGCCTACCGTATTTAGTGCATTCAAGTCTTTGTATTTAGAAACAGATTTTACTTCTTCCAAAAGTCCTTGTTGTAGCATTAGGTCTACACGTTTATTAATTCTATCATAAATAACTGAACGTTCTGCGGAAAGACCAATATTTATAGTTTTAAAATTCCGTTTGATTTTGTTTTTGTTTAAAAAGCTACTATAGGTCTGCCCCGTTCCTTTACAGATTTCCAAAGCACGAATCACTCTGTGTGAATTATTCAAATCAATACTATTATAAGATTTTAAGTCTAAAATTTTCAATTCTTCTTGAAGTTTCCCCAAGCCATTATTTGATAGCTCATTATTCAATTTTTCTCTAATTTTTGGATCAACTTTTGGAAATTCATCCAAACCATTAAGCACAGCATTCACATAAAGTCCAGATCCTCCAACCATTACAACAGTAGGGTGTTTTTTGTGAATTGAAGTGATGCAATCAATGGCTTCTTTTTCAAAATCGCCAACACTATAAGCTTCAGTAATTGATTTATGATGAATAAAATGATGTTTTATTGTTTGAAGTTCTTCAGGTGTTGGTGCTGCCGTGCCAATAGGAATTTCTTTGAAAAATTGACGAGAATCTGCAGAAATGATTTCGGTTTGAAAATGTTTCGCAATTTTCAAACTCAATGCTGTTTTGCCTATTCCAGTAGGCCCTACAATGGAAATTAATGTATTACTCATGATTTAAACGCTCTCCACATTTATGACAAAAATGAGCATTATCTGAATGGTAAGATTCCATACAATTGGTACACGACTGGGTGTTTTTTGGAATGTTATTGCGTTGAGACCTTGTCATTTCAGAAGTTACTATTCCAGTAGGTATTGCTATAATTCCATAACCTAATATCATGATTAATGAAGCAATAAATTGGCCTAATGAACTCATAGGTGCAATATCGCCATATCCAACGGTCGTGAGCGTTACAATAGCCCAATACACACTCCTTGGAATGCTTGTAAATCCACTGTCTTTGTTGCCTTCTACCAGATACATAACAGTTCCTAAAATTACACACAAAACCAAAACAAATGATAGAAAAACAGCAATTTTTACTCGGCTGCGTTTGAGTGCTCTGCCAAAATTGGTGCTTTCACCAATATATCTTGTGAGTTTTAATATACGAAATACACGTAACAAACGCAGTGCACGAATGATGACTAATGAATGTGTTCCAACAATAAATAATGAAAGGTATTTTGGAATTGTTGACAGAAAATCAATAACACCATAAAAGCTAAAAATATAGGCCCTAGGGTTTTTTACACATATAATTCTGGCAATGTATTCCAATGTGAATAGTACAGTAATTACCCACTCCAGACGATCTAAAACACTAAAATATGTTGTTCCAATATTGTCTACACTTTCGAGCATGACAAGAATAATGCTCAGAAGAATTACAAAAAGTAAAACAATATCAAATAATTTTCCTGCTGGAGTATCGGCTTCATAAATGATTTCATGAAGTTTATTTTTCCAAGTTCCTGTTGGCTTTTGATCAGACATAATTCAAAAGTACTAAAAAAGTTTAGTCTTCTATTGAAATGACTTTTAATCTTTTATTTCGCCTCAAATAACTTTGTATAATGTGTTGTGCATCTTTATTGTGTTCTAATGGTGTAATAAGCGTAGATAAAACATCAATATTTGTAATTTGAAAATTTAAATTAAAATAAGTAAATCCTCTTAAAATTCCATCTTCTATCCAAATTGCACTACGCTCGTCAACAGCTCTACCATAATCAACAACAATCATATTTTTTGTTTTAAAACTATGCTTTTCTATAAGTTGTTGTACTTTTGAATTGTAATTTTTAGTTATTTCTTCGCCAACACATGCGCCCTCACATTCTTTTATAGTATAGCTAAAACACCCATTTTTTGATTTATATAATCCACATAGTTTTTGACATAAATTATATTTTTCAACGACTTTATTCATAAAACTCTTTCCACTTTGAATATTTGAAAACGTGGTAATAGGTTTTACATTTCCTTTAATTTTTTCAATTTTTAAGTTAAGGTAACCCTTTTCATCTGTAAAACTAAACAAACCATGAGTAAAAATAGTACGGCGCAACGCACGATTAAATTTTGGTTTGTGGTGCTTTATTTCTGCGCTTTCTTTTAGAAGTGCAAGCAATTCACTGCCTGTTTTTTCATAGGTTACGCTAGCGACTTCGAGTTGTATTTTTTTTGATTTTGGAGCTTGTCCCACAAAATGTTGATTGATTCTATTTTTGATATTTTTACTTTTTCCAATATAGATGATATCACCATCTTCGTTGTGCATGTAGTAAACTCCGGTTACAGAGGGCAAAGACTGAATTATTTCGGTTAATTTCGGTTCCAACTGTCGCTTTGGTTCTAGGCGTACATAAGTTTTTACAATGGTTTTTTCAATGTCTTTGTTAAGTAATAATTCAAATAATTTTGTTGTAGCTAGTGCATCACCTGAAGCACGATGTCTATCGCTAATTGGAATCCCCAAAGAACGCACCAG
>ENA-UZWV01000044-UZWV01000044.1-metagenome-genome-assembly--contig:-Day-3-1m-contig-44_pt2 | contig 44056 bp, 37 predicted proteins | sample MGYA00260342_ERZ794902 | MGnify/ENA metagenome assembly ERZ794902
TTGTATTTTTCTTGAGAAAAGTTGACTAAATCCATTTTATTTATTGCAATTACAACATCTTTAATTCTTAACAAATTATTGATAAAAAAATGTCTGTAAGTTTGTTCTATAACACCGTTCCTTGCATCGATTAACACAATAGAAACTTGAGCTGTTGAAGCACCCGTTACCATGTTTCTCGTATACTCAATATGACCTGGAGTGTCTGCAATAATGAAACTTTTAGATGGAGTTGAAAAATAAATGTGCGCTACATCAATTGTAATTCCCTGTTCTCGTTCTGCAACCAAGCCATCAGTTGCTAGAGAAAAATCTAAATAGTCAAAACCACGCTGACTACTTTTTTGTTCGATTGCTTCCAGTTTGTCATCAGTCAATGACTTTGTATCATATAAAATACGACCAATTAAAGTACTCTTACCATCATCTACACTTCCTGCTGTTGCTATTTTTAAAACTTTCATTTTGGCTTCTTTTTGTTTATTTTATTTTAAAAATACCCTTGTTGTTTTCTTTTTTCCATTGCAGCTTCAGAGCGCTTATCATCAATTCTTGCTCCTCTTTCTGAAATTGAAGAATCTCTAATCTCTTCAACCACCTTTGCAATATTTACTGCATCAGATAATACCGCTGCTGTACAACTCATGTCTCCTACAGTTCTAAATCGAACCATTTTTTCTTGTATTTTCTCCTCTTTATCTCTGAAAACTACTGAATCATCTGCAGACCAAATCATACCGTCTCTAAGGAATATTTTCCTTTTATGTGCAAAATAGATGGAAGGAATTTCGATATTTTCTTGTTCTATATAGGACCACACATCGAGTTCTGTCCAATTTGAAATTGGAAAAACGCGTACATTTTGACCTAAATCAATACGGCCGTTTAACATATCAAATACTTCTGGTCGTTGGTTTTTTTCATCCCATTGGCCAAAATCATCTCTTACAGAAAAAATTCTTTCTTTAGCTCTCGCTTTTTCTTCATCTCTTCTAGCACCTCCAATACAAGCATCAAAACCAAACTCTTCAATAGCATCTAATAAAGTTTCAGTTTGTAGCATATTTCTACTTGCATATCTTCCCGTTTCTTCTTTTACACGACCACTATCAATATTATCTTGGACATTTCTTATAATTAACTCCACACCTAATTCTTTGGCTAAACGATCCCTAAATTCAATAGTTTCAGGAAAATTATGCCCAGTATCAATATGCATTAAAGGAAAAGGAATTTTTGCAGGGTAAAATGCTTTTTGTGCCAAGCGCACTAAAGTTATACTGTCTTTTCCTCCTGAAAACAATAACACAGGTTTTTCAAATTGTGCTAACACTTCTCTAAAAATATAAATTGCTTCACTTTCTAAAGCGTCTACTTGTAATATTTTTTGACTCATAATTAACTATATATCTTTTAGATATGTAATCCACATTCACGATTACTTTCTACTTTTGTTGGGTCGAAATATGAAAACTCATTTGGTAATTTTCTTTCTATTAAATAACTATCTAACTCTTTATCTGTCCAGTGATAAAATGGACTTACCTTTATAATTCCATCTTTGCTCTGAGAAACTATCCCAATACTATTTCTAAATGCCGTCTGACCTTTTCTTAAGTTTGTAAACCAAACATCCGGCTGATGCTCTTTCATCGCTCTTGCAAATGGTTCTAGCTTTACTTGTTCTGTAAAAAGGACGTGTTTAGGATCCTCTACGGAGGGAATTCCTAAAACCACATTTCTATGAGCAGCTGTTTGTTTCGGTGTGTATAGATGAATATTTAAATTCAGTTTTTTAATAATATCCTCTGCGTGTTTATATGTTTGAACAGTGTTATATCCTGTATCACACCAGATTACTTTAATATCTTTTTGAACATCAGTAACCGCTTTTAAAATTGCCACTTCGTAAGGCCTAAAATTGGTTGTAATTACTGGGCTTTTCGCTAGACTTGTAGCCCAATTAATAATCTCTAAAGGACTTTTACCTTGTAAATCTCTGTTTATTTGTCCTAAATTTAAGCTCATTACTTTCCCCATTTTATTCTGTTCCATATTCTCTCATGAAAAAAATATAAAACTAATTTTGTTAAAAAATCTACAGTAGCAATTGATGCTGCAAGTGTAAATTTACCTGTTGCATAATAAGAAACTAGTAAAGTATCCATTGTCCCAACAACTCTCCAGCTTAATGCTTTCAATACACTTCGCAAAGGTCTTTCAGAACTACTATCACTTTCAAATCCTTTACTTCGTACTTTTTTACTGAAAATTACTTGGTCTAAAATCATAAAAAATTAATTCAAACAGATAACCCACTAAATTAGTAGGGTATGCAAACATAATATATTTTCAGGTAATTCAGTACGATAAAAAAGTAAAAATTAGACAAACCCTATAGATTTAGTAGATTAATAAAAAAAGACAATAAAAATAAGAATCCTAGATTACTACAAGGTTTTAGTAATAAAAAATAACATTAAAATATGAAGAAACTTTTAGCAATTACACAAATCAGCCAAACTACTATTTCTAAAAATTTTTAAAGAACTATCTCTTAATTGAATCATTAATTTATGCACAGCACATGTGTTCTCCTCGGGACAATCATCACATTTTTCATAAAAATTTAAACTCACACAAGGAACCATAGAAATGGGACCTTCTAAAATTCTCATCACTGCAGTCATTTGAATTTGATTAGGTTCTTTTATGAGATAGTAACCACCACCTTTTCCTTTTTTTGATCCTAACAAACCATTTTTACGAAGTGTTAATAAAATACTTTCTAAAAACTTTAAAGAAATATTTTCACTCTCAGATATTGTCGCAATGGAGACAGGATTTTTATTCTCTTGCCTTGCTAAATATGTGAGTGCTTTAATACCGTATTTTGTTTTCTTTGAAAGCATAGCACTAAATTACACAATTAAATGAAATTAGTATTACAAAACAGTATGATAAACATTTTTAATGAAAATAAAAAAATTACAAATATAGAATTATGGTATTATGTTTTGACTAATTTTATCACAACTCCAAAGCTTGCTGAATGTCAGCAATAATATCTTCTACATGCTCTAATCCAACAGATATTCTGACCAAACCATTTGTAATACCAACCTCTAAACGATCTTCTATGGATAATCTGCCATGGGTAGTGGATGAAGGGTGAGATACAATTGTTCTGGTATCTCCGAGATTTGCAGATAATGAACACATTTGAATTTTATCCAAAAAAGCGACTCCTGCTTCAAGTCCTCCTTTAATTTCGAAAGCAACTATATTTCCACCTAATTTCATCTGAGTCTTAGCAACCTCATATTGAGGATGCGTTTTTAAAAATGGGTATTTTACAAATTTTACATTTTTATTTCCCTCTAGAAAAGTTGCAACCTTTAAAGCATTTTCACAATGTTTTTCTACTCTTATAGATAAGGTTTCTAAACTTTTAGACAACACCCATGCATTAAAAGGAGACATTGCTGGACCTGTATTTCTCGCAAACAAATAGATTTCTCTTAATAATTTTTTGTTACCCACAGTAACTCCACCTAAAACCCTACCCTGCCCGTCAATTAATTTTGTAGCAGAGTGAATTACTAAATCTGCACCAAATTTTATCGGTTGCTGTATATAAGGAGTTGCAAAACAATTATCAACAATAAAAATAAGATTATATTTTTTTGCAATATTTCCAATCAATTCTAAATCTAAAATATCTAAACCGGGGTTTGTTGGCGTTTCAATATAGAGAATCTTTGTATTTTCTTTAATTAATCCCTCTATTAAATCCACTTCATCCACCTTAAAATAAGAGGTCTCAATATTCCATTTTGGTAAATAGTTATTAAACATCCCATGTGTTGAGCCGAATACAGATCTACATGAAACAATATGATCTCCAGCATTTAATAACGCTGCAAATGATGAAAAAATAGCCGCCATTCCAGTTGCAAAAGCATAACCAGCTTCTGCACCCTCCATGGCAACAATTTTATCTACAAATTCGGTTGTATTTGGGTTTGTAAATCGACTGTAAAGATTACGCTCCTTTTCCTCTGCAAAGGATAAACGCATCTCTTCTGCATCATCAAAAACAAAACTCGATGTCAAGTATATTGGTGTCGAATGTTCTGAAAATTGAGAGCGTTCCGTTTGATTTCTTATTGCTTCAGTTTCGAATTGTCTACTCATATCATAAATTTTGGTATTAGTATACACCGGAGTGTAATTACTAATAACCTTTAATGTTTAGTTGTTATGTTTTGCTAATCTTAAAATATCTCCAAAAACTCCCCTTGCAGTAACGCTTGCGCCAGCTCCTGCACCTTGGATTACAATTGGTTGCTCTCCATAAGATTCCGTGTAAATTTCAAATATAGCATCAGATCCCTTTAACGAACCTAAAGGTGTAGTTTTGGGTGTAGAAACTAATTTTACTTCTAATTTTCCTTTATTTTTTGATAAATCTCCACTTAACTCACCGATATACCGCAAAACTTGATTTGGTTTTTGACTATCTTTTAGATTTTGATATTCAACGTTTAATAATTCTAAATTACCCAGAAACTCATCCGCAGAGCCATCTCTTAAATGTTCTGGAATTAGATTTTTTATTTCAACTTCTGATAATTCATTTTCTAAATCTAATTCTCTCGCTAAAATTAACAGCTTTCTAGCAACATCATTTCCCCCTAAATCTTCACGTGGATCTGGTTCAGTAAAACCTTTATCAATTGCATCTTGTAATATTTTTGAAAAAGAACCATTTTCAGTAGAAAAAGTATTAAAAATATAACTTAAACTCCCTGAAAAAACACCTCTAATTTTAGTGATATTTTCTCCAGACTCATGCAAAAGACGAATCGTATCAATTAAAGGCAATCCTGCACCCACATTTGTTTCATACAGATACTGCTTTTTAAACTCTTTTAACTTTGATCTTACTTCTTTGTAAAAATCAAATGATAAAGTATTTGCTATTTTATTACAAGAAACTAAATCGAAACCTGCCTCTATTAAAGGGATGTAATTAGATACAAAATTGACACTTGCCGTATTATCAACAGCAATTAAGTTTTCAAAATGATGTTCGTTTGCGAATGTAATAACATCGTCTATAGAAACATTATCATCTCCTTTTTCTAAAAGATCTTCTTTCCAGTTTTTGGAAACTCCATCCTTATTTAGTAATACTTTTTTTGAATTTGCTACAGCAAAAACATTTAATTGAAGCTTTCTTCTTTCTAAAATTGATTGCGTGTTATCAATTATTTGATCAATTAAAGCTCCGCCAACTAATCCTTTACCAAAAATAGCAATATTTATTTTTTTTGTAATCCCAAAAACTTGACCATGAATTACATTAACAGCTTTGTGCAATTGATCTTTTTTAACCACCAAACTCACATTTTTTCCAGTAACAGTATTATTGAATAAAACAGGTACAATTTGGTTTTCAATCAGTGCATTATATGGATGATGAAACTCACTTAAATCTTGACCGATAATAGAAATAATAGCAACATTATTTACAATTGAAATCTGATTAACATCTTGTGAATAAAAATCGTTTTCAAATTCTTTTTCAAGAGCAACAACTGCTTCTTGTGCTTTATCCGCATCAATAATTAACCCAATTCCTCTCTCGGAAGAACCTTGAGATATAATACTAATACTAATATTTCGATCACTTAAGGTTTTAAAAATACGAGCATCGATACCAACTTTACCTAACAAACCTCTACCCTCAAAATTTAATAACGCAACGTTATCAATCGTAGAAATAGATTTAATTCCTTTTGTGGATGACTCTGCTGTTATTAAAGTTCCTTTATCTTCTTTATTAAACGTGTTTAAAATTCGAAGATTTATATTTTTCTCTAATAGAGGTATAATCGTTTTTGCATGTAAAATAGTCGCTCCAAAATTAGCTAATTCATTTGCCTCTAAGAATGATAGTTGTTCAATCTTTTTAGCATCAGCAACTAAATCTGGATTCGCAGTAAAAATACCACTAACATGCGTGTAATTCTGCAACTCATCAGCATCTAAATAGTTAGCTATTAAAGCAGCTGTATAATTACTACCATTTCTACCTAAAGTAGTTGTTATTCCTTTTTTATTTGATGCAATAAATCCAGAAACAATATTGATAGTATTTTTACTTTTCTTAAAAAAACTAACTACATTTTCTCTTGAAATAGCAGTTATAGGTTGTGCATTTCCAAAATTTTCATCTGTAATAATTAAAAATCTAGAATCTACTGCGTTTGCTGAAATATTTCTTTTCTTTAATAAACTTGCGACTATTTTTATAGACATCAATTCACCTTGAGCCAAAACTTCGTCTTTTATTTTTTTACTATAATCGCCTAATAAAGAAACACCTTCAAAAATAGTTTCTAACTTAGAGAACTCCTCAGAAAAATCTACTATACATTTAGGTTTTAATTGATATTCTTTAAACTTTTCAAATGCTAAACTATAGTCCTTTTTTGACACCGCTTTTTCTAAAATAGCTTCTAGTTCGTTTGTTGCATCTCCTCTTGCAGATGTAACAACTGTAATTTGTTCTCCGTCTTTATATTTGCCTGCAATAATTTCAATCGCATTTTCCAATCCTATTCCATTGGACAAAGATTTCCCTCCAAACTTTAAAACTTTCATCTTATTTTCTTTGTAATCTTTATTAAAAATAGGTTCAATAATTTTCTGTAATTGATCATATTCCATCAAAAAAGCATCATGACCATGAACCGAATTTATTTCATAATAAGTGACATTATCTTTTGTTAAGGCCAACTTCTTGTGTGTTTCTCTATTTTCTTCTGCAGTAAAAAATAAATCAGAATCAACACCAATAATGTGAATATTAGCCTCAATTTTATCTAAATTTTGAATATTCTTTTTACCACCAATAGTAACATCAATCGTCTTTAATAATTGATTCATTAATTTGTAAGACGATAATTGATAGCGTTCTTGCAAAGATTTCCCGTGATGCAACAACCAACTTTCAACATCAAAAATATCTGAATCGTCTTTTTTAGATCGATGAAAGCGCTCTTTAAAAGATTCTGGCGTTCTATAACACAACATAGCGTGCATGCGAGCATCATGAACTGGATTGCTCGAATTTACCAAAAATTGTTCTTGAATTTGACAATTAGCAATTAACCAATCTGTTGATTTCCAGTCGGTTGCAATTGGTAAAAAATGTTTTGTAATTTTATTATTTAAAACGACCATCTCCCAAGCAATCCCTCCGCCTAAAGAACCCCCAATTAATGCAAATAATTTATTTATTTTTAATACTGATAAACCCTTTAAAAATATTCTAGCAATATCTCTTGCTATAAAATCTTTGTAATTATCTATTAACAAACCATCAAAACCATTTCCAGGAATATTGAATGATAAAATAGTGTAAATCTGAGTATTTATTGCTTTTTTATCACCAACAACATCTTGCCACCAACCTTCTTTACCCGCAACACTACTATTTCCGGTTAAAGCATGATTGATTAAAACAACAGGAGCTGTACCTAATTTTTTTCCAAAAACTTGATAACTCAAATTAATTTCAGGAATTAAAATACTAGCTTCTGTTGTAAAATTTTTTACCTTGATATGTCTTAACAAATCTTTCAACTCTTATTTTTATTTGTCTGATAGAGCACTGCTCAGAGCTTTATACAAAAAAAAACCTCTAGTTTAACATGTTATAAAGCGATACACTTATTAAATTTCTGAAAAAGCTGCTTTTAAATCTTCCTTTAAATCTTCTAAATCTTCAATACCAACAGATAATCTAATTAAATCTTGACTAACACCTGCACTCGCCTGCTCTTTTTCATCTAACTGTTGATGCGTTGTACTTGCTGGATGAATTATTAATGACTTTGTATCACCAATATTCGCTAGTAAAGAGAATATTTTTGTTGTATTTGCAACTATTTTTGCTGCTTCAAAACCTCCCTTTACTCCAAAAGTTATCAATCCACTTTGTCCTTTAGGTAAATATTTTTTTGCTAAAACATTGTATTTATTACTTTTTAAACCAGGATAATTTACCCAAACTACCTCATCTTGAGCTTCTAACCAAGTAGCTAATGCCAAAGCATTTTCAGAATGTTGTTTAATTCTTACGGGTAAAGTCTCTAAACCTTGAATAATATTAAACGCATTGGTAGGACTTAACGCACCGCCAAAATCTCTTAATCCTTCTAAAATTAATTTAAATGTAAACGCTGCTGCACCCAGTGCATCATGATATTGTAAACCATGGTAACCTGCAGAAGGCTCTGTAAATTCAGGGAATTTTCCGTTTGCCCAATTAAAAGTTCCAGCATCAACAATTGCACCACCTAAAGAAGTTCCTTGTCCTCCAATATATTTTGTCAATGAATGTATAACAATATCTGCTCCATGTTTTATTGGATTCAATAAAACCGGTGTTGCAACAGTATTATCAACAATAAAAGGAACACCTGCTTCTTTGGATTGCTCTGATATAGCTTCTAAATCTAAAACATCTAGTTTAGGGTTCCCTAGAGATTCTACAAAAAATGCTCTTGTGTTTTCCTTAACTGCAGCTGCAAAATTATTAGGATCTGATGCATCAACAAACGTAGTTGTGATTCCGAATCTTGGCAAAGTAACGCTTAATAAGTTGTAAGTACCACCATATAAACTACTAGAAGCCACAATATGATCTCCGGCTTTTAATAACGTTAATAGACCTGTTGAAATTGCTGCTGTTCCAGAAGCAAAAACTACAGCTCCAATTCCTCCTTCTATTGCCGCTAAACGATCTTGCAATATTTGATTTGTCGGGTTATTTAAACGCGTGTAAATAAAACCTAATTCTTTTAATGAGAAAAGGTTTGCTGCATGTTCTGAATCATTAAAAACATATGATGATGTTTGATAAATAGGAACTGCCCTTGTACCTCCGGTTTGTTTTACGTCATGCCCTGCATGTAATGCGCTTGTTGCTAAATTTTGTGTAGCCATTTTTCTGTTATTTTTTTGAGTTAATAAATGATTAAAACAAAAGTTTAATGCATCAACTTAATTGATGTACTTACTAGAAAAACGTTATTAAGAATTGTACAAAGACACGAACGTGTCTTTGCTTTGGGTTATCTATCCAATTTCTGATAAATGAATCTGAAATTAAGTAGAATTTAGCACCTTCTTTTCCTCACGAAAAGGGTTGCTAAGGCTTCAATGGGTCTAATCCCTCCACCTTTCTTGATAACATTTCAATAAGTTATTGAACTTTGTGAATGCAAATATATGTTCTTAAAAATTTAATATCCAAATAAAAATAAATTTATTTTTCAAAAAATAGTAATATCTCATTAAAACCAAACCTTTTCTGATTATTACTTAAATTTCAAATACTCAACTTTGATTTATTAATGATACCACAATGAAATATTATTAATAAAAGTCTTGTTATTTAGATTTATAATGTAAATTTGCATACGATTTTAGAGGAAAAATTTGAACTGATTGCAACCTCTGACGCTGATGTATCAGCCGAAATAAAAAATGCTAAAGCAGTAATTGTCTACTACTTTTAGCAACTAAAGCAATCTATTTTAATTTTTCTTAGTACTCTTTAATTATAGGAGAAAATAGTTTAATGAAACCTAAGTAATTTTTATTTAGGTGGCAATTTATAATATTAAAAGAAAATTTATATGTCGTATTTATTCACATCAGAAAGCGTTTCTGAAGGACACCCAGACAAAGTTGCAGATCAAATTTCAGATGCTTTAATTGATAATTTTTTAGCTTTTGATAAAACTAGTAAAGTTGCTTGCGAAACCCTAGTTACAACTGGTCAAGTATTTTTAGCAGGAGAAGTGAAATCTAAAACTTATTTAGATGTTCAAAAAATTGCTAGAGATGTCATTAATAAAATCGGATACACAAAAAGTGAATATATGTTTGATGGAAATTCTTGTGGGGTTTTATCAGCAATTCATGAACAGTCTCCAGACATTAACCAAGGGGTTGATAGAGAAAAACCAGAAGATCAAGGTGCAGGAGATCAGGGAATGATGTTTGGTTACGCAACAGATGAAACCGAGAACTATATGCCTTTGGCTTTAGAATTATCTCATAGATTATTAATTGAATTAGCTGCTTTAAGGAGAGAAAATAATGATATTACTTACTTAAGACCAGATGCTAAAAGTCAAGTAACAATTGAATACTCTGATGATAATGTACCTCAAAGAATTGATGCGATTGTTATCTCTACTCAGCACGATGATTTTGACAAGTCTGATGAAGTGATGTTAACAAAAATTAAAAAGGATATTGTAGAAATTTTGATACCTAGAGTTGTTGCTAAATTACCAGCTCACATTCAACATTTATTTACAAGCAATATTACATATCATATTAACCCAACGGGTGTTTTTGTAATTGGTGGTCCTCACGGTGACACTGGATTAACGGGAAGAAAAATTATTGTTGATACTTATGGTGGTAAAGGAGCTCATGGTGGAGGAGCTTTTTCTGGAAAAGACCCTTCAAAAGTAGATAGATCTGGAGCATATGCAACAAGACATATTGCTAAAAATCTAGTTGCTGCAGGACTATGTAAAGAAGTTTTAGTGCAAGTTTCCTATGCAATTGGAGTTGCAAAACCAACAAGTATAAATGTTGAAACTTATAGAACATCTAATGTAAATTTATCTGACGGAGAGATTAGTAAAATAGTGGAATCTATTTTTGATATGCGTCCTTATTTCATAGAAAAACGATTAAAATTAAGAACCCCAATTTATTCTGAAACTGCGGCTTATGGACACATGGGAAGAACTCCTGAAGTAAAAGCAGTTACTTTTACAAATCCTATGGGTGAAACTGTTTCTGAAGAAGTAGAAACTTTTACTTGGGAAAAATTAGATTACGTAGATAAAATAAAAGAAGCTTTTAATTTGTAGAAAAAAACTTATTACACCAATAATAAAACAAAAAGAATAAAGTTCCATATGACAAATTTTAATTAAAAATATATTTTATAAAACTTGTTACATAAAAAAAGCCTTATCAAATAAATGATAAGGCTTTTTTGCTCCCTCTCTAGGACTCGAACCTAGGACCCTCTGATTAACAGTCAGATGCTCTAACCAACTGAGCTAAGAAGGAGTTTACTTCACATAAACTGTGATTAGCGAGTGCAAATATATATCTTTTTATGGTTCTAACAAATAATTTTTAATAATGTATTTAACATTGATTAAAAGCAAGACAAAAAAAGTTGTGTAAGAAATATAGTGATATTAATTACCACCAAGTAAAACTAAAAAATTTCACTGGTTATACTTTAAAAATAAAGCATAAAAAAAGTCTTATCAATGAAAATAAGACTTTTGTTTTGCTCCCCCTATTATTCAAAGTTGCAGCACAACTAAATCTTATGGTGAATTAGGTTTTACTTATTTATATTAAACTATTTAGATAAATTGGGGTCTCAGTATAAAATCACAATAATGAAATTTATTTTAAACTTCTGTACCCTGATACTTATATTGTCTTGTACTAAAGATGAAAACCCTCAGCAAATACAAACCCAAGGATATAATATGCTACTTATTGGCAATAGTTTCTTTTTACCCTATGCACAAAAGTTAGATGAAATGGCAATTAATGCTGGTTTTGTAAGTCATAACAGTATAAATATTGCCAGAGGTGGTGAAAATGGTTGGGCAATTAATTTTTGGAATGATTCATCGAGTCAAGAACATTTGAATATCAAGGCTGCTTTAGATCAAGGGAACATAGATATTTTCGGAATGACTGCCGGAAGTGATCCTGATGATCGTATTGCAGGACATCGTGCATGGATTCAATATGCTTTACAGAGTAATCCTGATATAAATATTTTCATTTCTATTCCTCAAATTGATTTTCCAGAGACATGGGCTTCACATGCTCAATCTAATGGATTCAATACTATTCAAGAGTATTATGATTATGCAGTAAATAATATTGTGCATGATTCTATGGTAGACCCATTACGTGCTGAATTTCCCAATACCAAAATATTCACCGTCCCCACAGGTTGGGCCTCTTTTGAACTTACACAAATGAAACTTGATAATGAATTGTTAGATAATATCGATTGGTTTGGGCCGGAAGCCACTTCACTCTTCACAGATCAAATGGGACATCAGGGAAATATTATTGTAGAGACTGGAAGTTTGGTTTGGCTGAATAGCATATATAATGTTGATTTAATTACGAATGATTATGAAACGGGTTTTAATACAGACCTTCACGCTATCGCTCAAGAAATAATTGATAATCATGATTCAAATTACAAACAATAAGTTTTCAAGGGTGTTGAAGGGATGTGATATATCGGCAATAAATAAAAAAAACCGTTACACTATAAAAGTATAACGGTTTTATCATTATAAGTTGCTCCCTCTCTAGGACTCGAACCTAGGACCCTCTGATTAACAGTCAGATGCTCTAACCAACTGAGCTAAGAAGGAGTTTGCTTCACATAAATCGTGTTTAGCGGGTGCAAATATACATTTTTTTCTTGTTTTCGAAAATAATTTCAAAATAAAATGAAAAAAAATAATACTTAATTTTCATTAAAAAAAATAAGTATTTATGACAAAAATCGTACTTTTGTTCATCTTTATCGCTTAAAAAAAAAGCAGCAATAATAACATGGATAAATTTTCGTTTTTAAACGCAGCACACACAGGCTTTATAGCTGATTTATATGACAAATACTTAGTAAACCCGGATACAGTTGAACCAAGTTGGAGGTCCTTTTTTCAAGGGTATGATTTAGCAAATGAAAATTACTCTTTAAAAGATGTTGATCCCATAGAAATTCCTGAAGAAGTTCATAAAGAATTTTTGGTTGTAGATTTAATTAATGGTTATAGAACTCGCGGACACTTATTCACTGAAACAAACCCAGTAAGAGAAAGAAGACAATATCAACCTAATTTAAGTATCGAAAACTTTGGTTTATCTGAAAGTGATTTAGAAATCGAATTTTCTGCAGGTGAAATTATAGGTTTAGGTAAAACGACGCTTTCTAAAATTATAACAAAATTACAACGCATTTATTGTGATTCTATTGGTGTAGAATACATGTACTTGCGTAATCCTGAAAAATTAAAGTGGTGGCAAGATCGCATTAATAAAAACGATAACCATCCCACATACGCAGGTGAAGCAAAAAAATACATTTTAGGAAAGTTAAACCAAGCTATAGCTTTTGAAAGCTTTTTACAAACAAAATATGTTGGTCAGAAACGTTTTTCTTTAGAAGGAGGTGAAGCTTTAATTCCAGGTATTAGTGTAATATTAAGAGATGCTGCTGAGAAGTTTGGTGTGAAAGAATGTGTTTTAGGAATGGCACATAGAGGGCGTTTAAATACATTAGTAAACATCTTTAAAAAACCTGTAAGAGACTTATTTAGTGAGTTTGAGGGAAAAGATTTTGAGGATCAAAATATTGATGGAGACGTAAAGTATCATTTAGGTTTAACATTAAGCAAAACCTATAGAGATGGTAATGAGATAAAAATGAACTTAGTTCCAAATCCATCTCACTTAGAAACTGTTGCATCTGTAGCAGAAGGAATTACAAGAGCAAAAATAGATAGAAAATATAATGGTGATGCTAGTAAAATATTACCAATTATAATACATGGTGATGCAGCAATTGCCGGACAGGGAATTGCTTATGAAATCGTTCAAATGGCGAAATTAAATGGCTATAAGACTGGTGGATCAATTCACATCGTGATAAACAATCAAATAGGTTTTACCACAAACTACTTAGACGCACGATCAAGTACGTATTGTACAGATGTTGCTAAAGTAACTTTATCTCCTGTCTTACATGTAAATGCTGATGATACTGAAGCTGTTTGTCATGCAATGGAAATGGCATTAGAATTTAGAATGCGATTCAAATCAGATGTATTCATAGATTTGTTAGGATACAGGAAGTACGGACATAATGAAGGTGACGAGCCTCGTTTTACCCAACCAAAATTATATAAAGCAATTTCTAAGCATCAGAACCCAAAAGACATCTATGCAGAACAACTGATTAAAGAGGGTTCCATTGATACCTCATACTTAAATGAGATTACGATCGAATTCAAACAAATGCTTGAAAAAGAATTTGATGAAGCTAAGAAAGTAAATACATCAAAAGTTAGAGAGTTCATGCAATCTACTTGGAAAAATTATAGCCGTCAGAAATTAGATACAATGCTACTTGATGATGACACCAAATATGATGTTGAGAAATTAAAAAATATTGCAAAAGTGGTCTCCACGGTTCCAGAGAACGTGAAATTTGTTCGTAAAGCGGAAAGAATTTTAAATGGGAGAAAAAAAATGGCTTTCGAGACCAATCAATTAGATTGGGGAATGGCAGAAAACCTTGCTTATGGATCTTTAATGGAAGAAGGCTATAATGTACGCATATCAGGACAAGATGTAGAAAGAGGAACTTTTTCACACAGACATGCTATTTTGCGTGATGAAATTACTGAAGAAAGAATTAATTTACTCAATACAAACTCAAATAATAAAGGACAAATGACGATTTACAATTCGTTGTTGTCTGAATACGGTGTGCTTGGTTTTGATTATGGTTACGCCATGGCAAACCCCGACACCTTAACTATTTGGGAGGCACAGTTTGGAGATTTCTCTAACGGTGCTCAAATAATGTTTGACCAATATATTGCTGCTGCAGAGGACAAATGGAAAATACAGAATGGAATTGTAGTGTTATTACCTCATGGTTATGAAGGACAAGGTTCTGAACATTCATCTGCAAGAATAGAGCGATATTTACAATTATGCGCAGTAGATAATATGACTGTTGCAAATTGTACAACACCTGCAAACTTTTATCATTTGTTACGTAGACAAATGAAACGTAAATATAGAAAACCATTAATTGTTTTTACTCCAAAAAGTTTATTACGTCATCCAAGAGTAGTGAATACTATTGAAGAATTAGCTACTGGAGAATTTCAGGAAGTTATAGATGACACATTAGACCCTAAAAATGTGAAAAAACTTGTTTTCTGTATGGGTAAATTCTATTACGATTTGCTAGAAGAAAGAGAAAAATTAGAACGAAATGATATTGCTTTGGTAAGAATTGAGCAACTATTCCCTCTACATTTAGAAAAGATTCAAAAAGTAATTGACAGATATCCAAATGTTACAGAATATATTTGGGCACAAGAAGAACCAAGAAATATGGGAGCTTGGAGTTTTATGTTAGAACGTATGGAATTAGTCAAATTAAATGTGCGTTCACGTAAATATTACGCAGTACCAGCGGCGGGCTCTAGCACAAGATATAAAAAACGCCACAAAGCTGTTATAGATAGTGTTTTCAACAATGAGTAAGATGCGTTAAGGATTAAAACGACATCCTTTTCTTTATCGCCTGAAGCATTAAAAAAAGAGATATTAAATTTAAAGCTGAAATAAGTACAGCAAAAAGTAAAATAAGAACTGATGATTTTAGAAATGAAAGTTCCTTCTCCGGGAGAATCGATTACAGAGGTAGAAATTGCAACTTGGTTAGTTGAAGATGGAGATTATGTTGAAAAAGATCAAGCTATTGCAGAAGTAGATTCTGATAAAGCAACTTTAGAATTGCCTGCTGAAGAGGCTGGGATTGTAACTTTAAAGGCAGAAGAAGGTGATGCCGTGGCTGTTGGTGCAGTTGTTTGTTTAATAGATACAAGTGCTGCAAAACCAGAGGGTGATACTATAACTACAGAAGCGCCAAAAGAAGAAGAGAAAGTTGAGGCAAAAGCGACACCAAAAGTAGCGACCTATGCAACAGGAACAGCTTCTCCTGCAGCTAAAAAAGTATTAGCTGAAAAGGGAATAGATGCTTCTAACATAAAAGGAACTGGAAAAGATGGGAGAATTACCAAAGATGACGCCGTAAAAGCATTACCGTCTATGGGAACGCAACCAGCAAATGGATCAAGAGGTACATCTCGCAAAAAAATGTCTATGCTACGTAGAAAAGTTGCAGAACGTCTAGTCGCTGTGAAAAGCGAAACAGCGATGTTAACTACATTTAACGAGGTAAATATGCAGCCAATCTTTGACTTACGTAAAGATTTTAAAGAAGACTTTAGAGCAAAGCATGGCGTTAGTTTAGGATTTATGTCATTCTTTACATTAGCGGTTGTTAGAGCTCTAAAATTATATCCTGATGTCAATTCTATGATTGATGGAGATTTCCAAATCAAGAATGATTTTCAAGATATTTCTATAGCAGTTTCAGGGCCAAAAGGTTTAATGGTTCCTGTAATTAGAAATGCTGAAGATTTATCTTTTAGAGGTGTAGAATCTGAAGTAAAACGTTTAGCAATAAGAGCTAGAGATGGTCAAATAACAATTGATGAAATGACTGGTGGAACTTTTACAATTACAAATGGTGGTGTATTTGGTTCTATGTTATCTACGCCTATTTTAAATCCTCCTCAAAGTGGAATTTTAGGAATGCACAACATTGTTAACAGACCAATGGCAGTAAATGGTGAGGTTGTAATTCAGCCAATTATGTATATTGCTTTGTCTTACGACCACAGAGTAATAGATGGTAGAGAATCTGTTGGTTTCTTAGTAGCTGTCAAAGAGGCTTTAGAAAACCCAGTGGAATTATTGATGGACAACAACCCAACAAAAGCATTAGAAATGTAATTTTCTGAACAATAAAATAGAAAAAAAAACCAAGCAAAAGCTTGGTTTTTTTTATCTTTAAAATTCATTATTTGAATAAAATAATACTTGATTGATTAACTTGCCATAAAAAGCTACAATGCCAAAAAATCCTGAATTAGAACTTGCACTACAATTTATTGATAAGACAGATAGAAATATCTTTGTTACAGGAAAGGCAGGTACAGGTAAAACCACTTTTTTACACCAAATTAAAAGAGAATCTCTAAAAAGAATGGTTATTGTAGCGCCAACAGGTGTTGCCGCAATTAATGCAAAAGGGGTTACTATTCATTCTTTTTTTCAAATGCCATTTGGGCCTATTTTACCAAACCAAATTGCAAATACATCAAATGCACAACGTAAATTTAACAAGACGAAGATTGATATTATAAAATCTTTAGATTTAATAATTATTGATGAAATCTCTATGGTTCGTGCAGATTTGTTAGATGGCATAGATCAGGTAATGCGTCGTTATAAAAACCGAAATAAAGTTTTTGGTGGCGCGCAAGTTTTAATGATTGGAGATTTACAACAATTAGCGCCAGTTGTTAGACCAAATGAGTGGAGTTTATTACAACAACATTACAATACCGTTTACTTTTTTAGCTCAAAAGCCTACCAAGAAGCAAATGTTGTTTCTATAGAATTAAAACATATTTATCGTCAGAAGAACGAAGACTTTATTACCATATTAAATGAAATTAGAAATGATAACTTATCAGAGAAATCTGCCAAAATATTAAATGATCGATATAAACCTAGCTTTTCTCCGACTAAAGAAGATGGTTACATCACGCTGACAACGCACAATAATAGAGCCAATTTAATTAACAATTCTGAACTAAATAAACTTAAAACTAAAAGTTCTTTTTTTGAAGCTGAAATTTCTGGGAAGTTCAATGAAAACGCTTTTCCGAATTCAGAAAAACTTGAATTAAAGATTGGTGCACAAGTAATGTTCATTAAAAATGATTCTTCTCCTGATAAGAGATATTATAACGGAAAAATAGGAATTGTAACAGATCTTTCGCGAGAAAGTGTTACCGTTCAATGTCCTGATGAAATAAACGAAATTGTAACAGAAAGAGAAACTTGGAATAATATTAATTACTCTATTAATGATGAAACTAAAGAAATAAAAGAAGATATTACAGGTTCTTTTGTTCAAATTCCATTGCGCTTAGCTTGGGCAATTACAATACATAAAAGTCAAGGTTTAACGTTTGAAAAAGCCATTATAGATGCAGAAGCGTCTTTTGCACACGGCCAGACTTACGTAGCTTTAAGTAGATGTACTTCTTTAGAAGGTTTAGTTTTGAAAACCCCTATTTCTAGCAACGCCATCATCAATGATAAAACGGTAAGTGTTTTTAATGATAGTGTGGAAGAAAATCATCCTGATGAAAAGATCTTGAATGAATCTGAAAAACATTTTCAGTTGAATTTAATTTCTGAGCTATTCGATTATCAGCCGTTATTGTATCCAATATCTAGAATGATTGATGTTTTTTACAAAAATCAAAAAAGCATAAAAGGAGATGTTATAAATCATTTACAAACCATTAAAGATGATGGAGTTGTTGCCTTAATGAAAATTTCTAACGGCTTTAAAAATCAGTTAGTAAAAATTTCTGAAGACCATGTTTTACCTGAAAAAAAATCGTCAATTCAAGAACGATTTACAAAGGCAGTCGATTATTTTATAACACAAACAAAAGGCAACATTCTAAAACCTTTAAATGCAATTACATTTTCTACGGACAACAAAACAGTGAAAAAAGACTTTTCTAAACAGTTTGATTCGTTACAAGAAAAATTAATGGAGAAACTTTTTGCGCTCCAAAAAATGACAAATAGATTTAGCGTAGAAGAATATTTACAAGTAAGAGCAAAAGCTGTTTTACAAAAAACTGCACCTACTAAAAAGAAAACAATAGCTTCTAAACGAGACCCAATTTTAGCTATAAAGCTTCGTGAATTAAGAGATGAAATTCGAATTAAAGAAAACATACCTGCGTTTCAAATATTTACTCAAGAAACCTTGTATGCAATGAGTGAAGCCATACCAAGAACAGAAAAAGAGTTACTCAAAATTTCTGGAATGGGTAAAATTCGTGTAAATAAATACGGGGCACAAATTCTGGAGACTATAGAAGTCTATTGTAAAGAAAATGGAATTAATAAGTTAAACGAGCAAAAAAAAGAAGATAAAAAATCAACAAAACAGATTACTTTAGAGTTGTTTAAGTCTGGGCTTTCAGTAAAGGAAATTGCAAAAGAAAGAAGTCTAACCACTGGAACAATAGAAAGTCATTTGGCAAGTTTTATTCCTTCTGGTGACGTAGATATTTTAGAACTTATAGACATTAAGCGTTATAAAAAACTTATAGATGCAATTGAAAACACAAAGTTCAAAAGTTTAACAGAATTAAAAGAAAAAGTAGATAAATCCTTTTCTTTCATGGAACTGAGAATGGTTTTACTTTCAATGGAAAATTAATTTTTTGATCTCTAAACGTAAAAATTTTTATGACATTAAACACCTAACGAGATGTGATCGTAAAATTCTTATGACTCTTTTTGAAAGCAATTTCTCCGTTTCTGAATTAGGATTGTATTTTTTAATTAAAAGGTGAAATTCTATCGTTTTCACTTCAAATCTTTCAGCAACAATTGTATATTCTTGCGACCATTCCACTCGTTTTCATCTAAAGCGTAAACAATGTCAAAATCATTTTTAACTAACTTCATTTTATCACCCAATCCAAAACCAATAGAATTAAAGGTTCTTTTATTATCACCTTGAAAAACATTTAGTTTTAAATGTGTTTTATCGGTGCCAACTTGTTTTCCATAGCCATTATCTCTAACACAAGTAGATTTAAAATTAGGTTTCATATTCATTGGTCCAAAAGGTGCCATTTGTTGTATAATTCTAAAAAACTTTGGCGTAATCTCGAACAATTCTATTTCTGCATCCACAGAAATCTCTGGTGTTAATAATTTTTTATCAATTGTTTTCTCAACAACTTCTTCAAACTTCTTTTTAAAATTCTCGTAGTTTTCAGGTAATAAAGTTAAACCCGCAGCATATTTATGTCCGCCAAATTGCTCTATGAACTCCTCACATTCATGCAAAGCATTATATACATCAAAACCTTTTACAGAGCGCGCAGAAGCTGCTAATTTATCTCCACTTTTAGTGAAAACTAACGTTGGTCTATAATATTTCTCTATCAATCTAGAAGCAACAATACCAATAACACCTTTGTGCCAATCCTCTTGATAAACCACAGATGAATAATTTTGTTCTTCTTTATTATCAATAATCTGAATTAAAGCCTGATCGGTAATTTTCTTATCTAAATCTTTTCTATCGGCATTGAAAATTTCTATCGCAGCGGCAAATTCTATTGCTGAATCTAAATCCATTTCCGTTAATAATTCTACAGCATAATTTCCATGTTTCATTCTTCCTGCAGCATTTATTCTTGGTGCAATTGTAAAAACAACATCGGTAATTGTTAATTCTGACTTTTTAGCTTGGTTCATAATGGCTTTAATTCCATTTCGTGGATTATCATTAATAACCCTTAACCCGTAATATGCTAAAACTCTATTTTCACCGTTCATTGGTACAATGTCTGCAGCGATTGCAGTAGCTACCAAATCTAAATACGGTAAAAAATATTCAATAGTTTGATTTCTAGAAGTTCCAAGAGCCTGTATCAGTTTAAAACCAACACCACAACCACAAAGTTCATCAAAGGGATAACTACAGTCTTCCCTCTTTGCATTCAATACAGCAACTGCTTTTGGTATTTCATCTCCAGGTTTGTGATGATCGCAAATAATAAAATCAATCTTTTTTTCCTTTGCATAATTAACCTTCTCAATTGCTTTAATTCCGCAATCTAAGGCAATAATTAATGAGAAATCGTTGTCATGAGCAAAATCAATTCCCATATAAGAAACTCCATAGCCTTCTGCATATCTATCAGGAATATATGTCGCAATATGTGGACAAATAGTTTTTAAATAAGAGGATACTAAAGAAACTGCAGTTGTGCCATCCACATCATAATCACCAAAGACTAAAATATTTTCGTTATTAGCAATTGCTGCCTCAATTCTCGCCACAGCAAGATCCATATCCTTCATTAAAAACGGATCATGAATCTCGTCTAAACTCGGACGAAAATAATTTTTTGCATCTTCAAATGTTTCAATTCCTCTTTGGCAAAGAATTTGGGCTATTGTTCTATTTACTTGAAGATCTTCTGCTAATTTATCTACTTTTTCTTTTACTGGATCCGGTTTTAACTTCCATCTCATATCAATTTATTTTTTTGAACATAAGATACAATTTAATGGTGAATTAATTGAATTATAATTCGTGTAAGAAAATTTCAATTTCCACTTCAGCAAATTGACGAAACATTTCCATAACTCCACAATATTTTGTTACAGACAAATTAACTGCCTTTTGTATTTTTTTAGGTTGTAATTCAGCATCCGAAAAATGGTAATCAACTTTTACCTTGTCATAGAACTTAGGATGATCTTCAGTCAATTCTGCCGTAATATCAATTCTAAATTCAGAAACCTCAGCATGCATTTTTTTCAATAAAGAAACGACATCTAGACCAGAACACCCGGCCAAAGAAGACAACATTAATGCTTTCGGTCTATATCCCTTTCCTTCACCCCCGCTCTCTTCTCCTGCATCCATTGTTAGAGAAATATCACTCGGGTTGTCTGATTCAAATTGCATATTTTCTTTCCAGGTTGTTGATACAATATTAGTAGCCATATTTAATCTTCTTATTATAATGTTATTAAATTGAAATAGTAATTTGTGCTATAATGCAAAAGTAAGCAAACACAGAGAAGTTAATGATTAAAATAAATAAATTTCGAAAACATAAACATATACATATTTACAGATTGCTATAATTAAAAATATTTGAATCACTTCAATAACGACAATACGACAAAAATTTTTAAATCCAGAATCGCTGCGATTAGTGCTACTTCAAATTAAGAATAAGTATCAATTGTTTCTGATTATATCATTTAGAAACAGAATACTATTTTAATTCTAAAGCTTCACCATCAAATGATAATTTATCAAAACCAAACTTCATAAAGTTTCTTATATTTTGATGAGAATCACCATTTTTATCCAATAAAACATTTTTATAATGCTCGCCAAAACAGAACAACGTTTCTTCTTTCGTTAATTTTTGATTTTGTGCAAATGCAAACAATTTACAGGAACCAGAATTCTCATCTGAATTATTTTTAAGTTCTCCATTTGTGAAAGTAGTTGGAGTAAAATTGTAGTTATCCTCAATTAATTGCATCGTATCTTTAAAATTAATTGATTTTGGATTTACTTTTAATTTAGTTTTAAACTCTTGGATTATCATGAATATTGAATTAAAATAGCTGTATTTTTTTATTAAGAAAACACTCTCTTACTTAGGTTTGAAATATAGTAAAACATCATTTAATCAAGTAAGAAAATGGGTTGTTTTATTTTATTATTATTTTAGAGATTTCCCATCAACAATGATAACTATTTCACCTTTTGGTGGTTTTGCAGTATAATAATCTAATACTTCGGTTGCACTTCCTCTAATAGTTTCTTCAAACATTTTTGTTAATTCTCTACTTACAGAAACTCGCCTGTCTCCACCAAAATATTCTACAAAATGCCCAAGTGTTTTTACTAATTTATGAGGTGATTCGTAAAATATAATGGTTCTGGTTTCTTCTGCTAATAATAATAAACGTGTTTGTCTTCCCTTTTTTACAGGTAAAAAACCTTCAAAAACAAATTTATCATTTGGCAAACCAGAATTTACCAAAGCAGGCACAAAGGCTGTTGCACCGGGTAAACAATCCACTTCAATATTATTTTCTACACAGGATCTTGTTAGTAAAAAACCAGGATCTGAGATTGCAGGAGTTCCAGCATCAGAAATTAATGCGCAGGTTTCTCCATTTTGAATTCTTTGCACAACACCCTTTACCGATTTATGCTCATTATGCATGTGGTGACTATGCATTTGTGTTTCAATCTCAAAATGTTTTAAGAGTTTACCACTTGTACGCGTGTCCTCGGCTAAAATAAAGTCGACTTCTTTTAGGATTCTAATTGCTCTTAAAGTAATATCTTCTAAGTTACCTATTGGTGTTGGCACTAAATATAATTTACTCATTTAATTAGTTTTTCTTGAATATTAATTACATTCATCAATACAAATTTACAAAGAATTGTAGCGATTCTCCATTACAGTATGAAGCATTTGTCTAAGTTATTTTTGTTTAAAAAAAGTGAGTGTAAAAAGCAGAATATTTCTGAAAAGAAATGAACGTTTAAAAATAGAAGAGATTTATTATAATTGATTAAATTTGCAGCTTAAAATAAAGAGATTTCTTCCATGAGAAGAAATGGTGGATACCAAAATAAAAATAAAAAAATGTATAGAAGTCATTCTTGTGGAGAGTTAAGAGCATCGCACGTAAATACGGAAGTTACCTTAGCCGGTTGGGTACAAAAATCGCGGGATAAAGGTTTTATGGTTTGGGTCGATTTACGAGACAGATATGGGATTACGCAATTGATTTTTGACGAAGAGCGTACGCCAAAAGAAATGATTGAAAAAGCAAAAGCTTTAGGTAGAGAATTTGTAATACAAATAAAAGGAACTGTAATTGACAGAGAATCTAAGAATTCTAAAATGTCTACAGGTGCTATTGAAGTTTTGGTTTCTGAATTAGAAATCTTGAATACATCAGTTACACCACCTTTTACAATCGAAGATAACACAGATGGTGGAGAAGATATCAGAATGAAATACAGATATCTGGATATTAGAAGAAACCCAGTAAAGGACAGTTTAATTTTCCGTCATAAAGTTTCAATGGAAGTTCGTAAATATTTGTCTGACCAAGAGTTTATTGAGGTTGAAACTCCTTATTTAATTAAGTCTACACCAGAAGGTGCAAGAGATTTTGTGGTACCTTCTCGTATGAATGAAGGGCAGTTTTATGCTTTACCTCAATCTCCTCAAACATTTAAACAACTTTTAATGGTTGGTGGAATGGATAAATATTTTCAGATTGTAAAATGTTTCAGAGATGAAGATTTACGCGCAGACAGACAGCCAGAGTTTACACAAATTGACTGTGAAATGGCATTTGTTGAACAAGAAGATATTTTAAATATTTTTGAAGGATTAACGCGTCACTTATTAAAAGAAGTTAATAATGTTGAAGTGGAGCAATTCCCACGAATGTTATATGACGATGCAATGCGTTTGTATGGAAACGACAAACCAGATATTCGTTTCGGAATGGAGTTTGCCGAGTTGAACGAAGTTACACAGCACAAAGATTTTGGCGTTTTTAATAGCGCTGAATTAGTTGTTGGGTTTGCTGTTCCTGGAGGAAATTCTTACACAAGAAAAGAAATAGACAATATTATCAAATGGGTGAAACGTCCACAAGTTGGTGCTTTAGGAATGATTTATGCTCGAGTAAACGAAGATGGATCTTTTAAATCTTCTGTAGATAAATTCTACAATCAAGAAGATTTAGCTAAATGGGCAGAAAAAACAGGAGCAAAACCTGGTGACCTAGTGTGTGTATTATCTGGAGAAACAAATAAAGTTAGAGCACAATTATCTGCCTTAAGAATGGAACTAGCAGAACGTTTAGGCTTGAGAGATCCTAAAGTATTTGCTCCTCTTTGGGTAATTGATTTTCCTTTATTAGAGTTAGATGAGGAAACAGGTCATTATCATGCAATGCACCATCCTTTTACATCTCCTAAACCTGGTCAAATGGACTTGTTAGACACAGATCCTGGAGCTGTAAAAGCAAATGCATATGATTTGGTTTTAAATGGTAATGAAATTGGTGGTGGTTCTATAAGAATTCACGACAAACAAATCCAAGCAACTATGCTTAAACACTTAGGTTTTTCCGATGAAGATGCAAAAGAACAGTTTGGCTTCTTAATGGATGCTTTTGAATATGGTGCGCCTCCTCACGGTGGTTTAGCTTTTGGTTTAGATAGATTGGTTGCTATTTTAGGTGGACAAGAAACTATTAGAGACTTTATTGCATTCCCGAAAAACAACTCTGGACGTGATGTTATGATTGACGCACCGGCTTTTATAGACGATGATCAATTAAAAGAATTGAGTTTAAAATTAGATATTCAAGCATAAAAAACCACATCCTACTTTTGTGGGATTTTTTATATCTATAATTTCATTTAAAAAAAATATAGGTGTTTAATTGATAGAAAATCAAAAATTTAACTATCAATACTTTTTACTATTCAAAAAAATAACCTCTTTTAATCTAAACCTTGTTAAAGTGGAAAAGTAGATCGGTTTTATGCATAAATTCAATTTAAGTAACCTAAGAAAATATTGAGTAAAATGAGGGAAAATAGTTTTACAAAAAAAATGAGTAAAAAATCTAACACGGAGTTAGAAAATATTTTTGCCAATAAAAGTGATTACACAAATGAAGCTTTACAAGCTGTAATTTGGGAATTAGAAAACAGAAACTTAATTGAAAAGGCAGATATCCCCTCCCTGGAATTTCCAATATCTCAGAATAATGAGGAAAGCTCAATTCCAAAAGAAAACATAAAAAACAATGAAAATCCTTTAAAAAAATCAGAAACACCAACATTGTATTCAAAAACTACAATTCAAGGATTTACAATTTTCTTTAGTACATTTTTTGGGGTAATATTACTTATGAGTAATTTAAAAGAAATGAATAAACCCAAAGCAAGAATGGAAGTTCTAGTTTTCGGAATTACGTATGCTATTTTTTCTAGTTTTCTCTTAAATTATCTTCCACCGATATTTTTTATATCAATAATTTTTAACCTTATTGGTTATGTTATTTTAGTTGAATATTTTTGGAATAAGAACCTGGGGAAAGACCTAAAGTATGAAAGGAAACAAATATGGAAACCTTTAATAATTTCAATATTATTTTCATTAATTATGCTTTTTATTTTAATCTCTAATAATGAAATACCAGGAATACAATTTTAAAGATTAGGGAATAACATAAATAATAAAATTGATTCTATTCTAAAAATTTATGTTTTGAACAAAGAACTTTTGTAATTTTGTTAAATGAAGTTAATACTAAAAATAATGTTTATCATCTTTCTAATTTGGATGATTGCTGGATTTTATTTGATAAATACAGAACACGAAAAAGCACAAATTATAATGGGCTTAGGTGTATTTTACTTTTCGTTTTTATTTATGCCCTCTTTTATTTATTACCGATACAGAGATGGCAAATACAAAAAATATATTTTAAATGATGAAAAGCTAAAAAATGCTTTTCAAGACTTTGATAAAGAGTAATAATAAATTTCTAATTACCAGGGAATCTGAAAATGCTTTTCAAGACTTTGATAAAGAGTAATAATAAATTTCTAATTACCAGGGAATCTGAGCTTGCTATAATTAAATAAGCTTCCCAAATAAAAATCTTATTAATACAGGAGCAACAAGAAAAAAAGGAAAAGTCAATTTGAATTAATTTTAAAAATTCTTAACTTTTATTCAGTTTATTTTTATGTTTTTACAATTCAAATCTTTGTATTTTTGTAATCTATGATAGACGAACGCGAAGTAATATCCGAAAAGGCAGTTTTAATTGGTATTATATCTCAAAAGCAAGATGAAATTCAATCTACCGAATACTTAGATGAACTCGAATTTTTAACCTACACTGCGGGTGGAGTTGCTGTAAAGCGTTTTGTTCAAAAGATGGAAAAACCAAATCCTAAAACTTTTTTAGGAGTAGGTAAATTAGAGGAAGTTAGAGATTATATTGAATCTAATCATATTGGAACCGCTATTTTTGATGATGAATTATCTCCTGCTCAAATACGAAATATTGAGAAGGTTTTAGACTGCAAAATTTTAGACAGAACCAATCTTATTCTAGACATTTTTGCAAGAAGAGCGCAAACAAGTTCGGCAAAAACACAAGTAGAATTAGCTCAATGTCAATATTTATTACCACGTTTAACAAGACTTTGGACGCACCTCGATAAGCAAAAAGGTGGTATTGGAATGCGTGGACCTGGAGAAACTGAAATTGAAACAGATAGACGTATTATTCGTGATAAGATTACGGTTCTAAAAAAGAGGTTACTCACCATTGATAAACAAATGGCAGTGCAACGTAAAAACCGCGGTAAAATGGTGAGAATTGCATTAGTTGGGTATACCAATGTTGGTAAATCAACTTTAATGAATGTAATTAGTAAAAGTGATGTTTTTGCAGAAAATAAACTGTTCGCTACCTTAGATACTACAGTTAGAAAAGTGGTTATTAAAAACATTCCGTTTTTATTAACAGATACCGTTGGTTTTATTAGAAAGTTACCAACTCAATTGGTAGAATCTTTTAAATCTACTTTAGATGAAGTTCGCGAAGCAGATTTATTATTACATGTTGTAGATATTTCTCATCGAAATTTTGAGGACCATATTGCATCTGTAAACACAATTTTAGCAGATATAAAATGCGCCGATAAACCAACTTTAATGGTATTTAACAAGATTGATGCCTATTCACATGAAACAATAGATGAAGATGATATTGTTACAGAAAAAGGAAAAGAACATTACACATTACAAGATTGGGAAAAAACTTGGATGAATGATTATGAAGTGGCATCTCTCTTTATTTCTGCATTAAACAAGGAAAATTTAGAAGATTTCAAAGAAAAATCTTACGAAGAAATAAAGAAAATTCACACCAAACGTTTTCCGTATAATGACTTTTTATATTACGAATATAAAGAAGGGGAATAATAAGTAATCAATATCACAAAGTGTTTAATTTACTACAAGGGATAAAATAAAAATTATAAGAGAGTTTTTAATCTTACTAACAATTTTAAACAAAATAACTAGAAAAAACAGAAACATTTTGGTTAAAAATGTTTCTAATTATATCCTTAGATATCTTACCAAACTAGAAAAAAGAGAGAATTCAAGTTTGATTTTAAAATTTGCATTACTAAAAACAAAAGGAATTAAAAAAGTACATGGAAAAACTAATCTTTTTTATCCTTAATAATACCCATTCTTTTTGCTCTGTTTTTCAAAGATTTTCTTGCAAGAGCTTGTAAATCTGCCACAGAATCACTTTCATCCATAATTTCTAAACCTAATAGAGTTTCGATTACATCTTCTTGAGAAACCAAACCACTTAGAGAACCATATTCATCTACAACCAAAGCAATATGTTCTTTTTCTTTAATAAGTTTATCAAACAAATTAGGTATTGATAAATTTCTATCCGTAATTATTATATTCCTTTTTATCGAAGCTAAGGTCTCAGATCCTTTGCCATCAATCATTGCTTCTAATAAATTATCTTTTAAAAAATACCCAGTAATCTCATCAATATTTTCTTCGAAAACTGGTATTCTAGAGAAACGTAAATTTTTGTGTTCGTTATAAAAAGATTGAATAGTTTGGCTTTCATCAGCAATTTCTAAAACGGATCTAGGCGTCATAATATCCTTGACCTTCATTTCTTTAAAACCTAATAAATTTTTAATAACTTCACTTTCATTTTTTTGAAAAACGCCGTCTCTCTCCGCCATTTCAGTCATCACCAAAAATCCTTCTCTACTTAAAACACTTCCATGACCTTTGCCGCCAATTAGTTTTGTTGTTAATTGTAAAACCCATAAAAAACCTATCCATTTTAAAGGAAAAAGCATCACTTTGAGAGCTTTAGAAGTAAAGTTTGCTAACTGTTTCCAATATGTTGCACCGATTGTTTTTGGTATAATTTCTGAAGCAACCAATATTAAAATTGTCATCACGGTAGAAACAACACCAACCATAATATCTTCTGTTATTTGTATGCCTAAAATAGTTTTCACATCGGTTCCGTACATTTCTGCATACGCAACTTTTGCCTGCACACCAACCAAAATTGCGCCAACTGTGTGTGCGATTGTATTAATTGTTAAAATTGCAATTAAAGGTTTATCTACGTCTTTTTTTAAGGTCTCTAATTGATTTGCATATTCTACTCCTTCACTCTTTTTAAGGTTTATAAAAGTAGGTGTAATACTTAATAAAACTGCCTCTAAAATAGAACACAAAAAAGAAAAAAAGATAGAAATCGTTGCAAAAACTATTAATAAAGTCATAAACAATTTTGTTTGATTTGCTAAGTTACAAAAATAAAAAACCTCAAAAATTTCTTTTTGAGGTTGCTGTAAAAAATAAGATTTTATTTAAAAAGCATAGCTCAAACCAAATAACCAATAAGACTGAATTTTGTTATCAATAGAACTAAAATCTGCATTGGCATCCGTAATTTTAGCATTGTTCAATGCTTCTTGTTTGTTATTTCGTAAACCTAATTCGAAACCAACTCCAATTCCTTTCCATAAAGTATAACCAAATGAGTTTGTCCAAGTCCAGTTCGATAAATTTGCTGTTTTATAACTTTGAAAAACAGACAAGTTCGATTTTACACTTAGTTTACCATATTTTTTTGTGTAGTCTGCGACAATTTTTGCTCCTAAAGAAGATTCAAAAACAGTTTCACCACTACTAAAAACAAAATTGTAGTTTCCTGGATGCATTACAACCACTAAACTATTGGTCGGTGTCCATGTAATACCAGCACCGAAATCTAAATAACCTGGGTCATTAAAATTATCTATTATAGTTGTTCTGTATTCTGCTAATCCAGAAACTGCCCATTTTTTATTTAATCTTTTACCATATAAGGATGATAATGTAAAAATATCTGTAGCGGTATCAAAACCTTCATCGCCAGAAACTCCGTCTACATCTAATTTTACCCATCCTAAATTAACTGCTGTAGAGTTTCTCCAGAAAAAATCTTCTTCAATTAAGTTTGCGAAACCATTTACTGTAATACCAATATTACCTGCAGAAGCATTAGGTGCAGACCTAGAATACCAATTATTAAAACCAGAAATACTTCCGCCTATTGTACCAAAGGCACCTTTTCTCCACCCTGGAAGTGCATCAATTTTTGCTTGCAAAGCTTTTACTTCTCCACTTAATTTAGCAATTTTAGCTTTTTTGGGGGCTTGTTCTTTTTTTAATTCTTCAGCTGTTTGTGCGTTTACTGAAAAACTAACAAATATTAATAAAAATAAGATTGATAACTTTTTCATTACTTTTTAAAAATTTTAATTTTAAGCGTGTAAAAGTAATCTTTTATCCTTTAAACAAAAAACATTAATAAGTCACTTTTTGATGAAAACTATAGTTTACACCAAGGCCAAATAATTGTCTAAATTGTATTTTACTAGATGCATTATCATCAATAATTGTATGAAAAGTCATATGCATTTTAACATTGTTGTTTACTTTAAAACGAATATTTGTTTGATAATCTAAATCGATATTACCAACGTTTGCTAAATAATCTGAGTACGCAGTTAAAACGTTTTCCATTTCTATGTTTGTCATAAGACCAAACTTATAATATCCNNGGTGCAATATTAAGATTTAATTTATCAGACTTTTTCCACAACATTCCTGGACCAAAGGTCAAATAGGCAGGTGACAAAAACTGAGAAACTAGAGTTTTAGGTTCTTTCTTATAATCAAAACCTTTTGAATATTGAGTTTTAAAATTACCGAGAAAAGAGAAAAACCAATATTTAGTTGCCTTTATACCTAATAACGTATTAAACTCAAAGCGGTCATCAGTTTTTCGATATCCTTTTTCACTTAAATGACTTAAACCGTACCCCGTAATTATTCTACTATCCCAGTTAACATTATTTTTTTTAAAATTAAAATCATAGTTAACATTAAAGTTTCCTGCAACTGTATTTTCTCCACCTGAAGCCCAATTAGAAAATGAGGATTGATTAAATACAAACGCAAATCTCCCATGTATTTTCCAAATAGGAATACTATCTTTTTTATTCTCTTCTTGGCCTAAAAATATTGTTGTAAAAAGGATGAAAAAAATGAAAAATGTTCTTTTCATAATCAAAGATTATTTTTTTGTTTTGTATAAAGGTACTGTAGAACAAGCTTCTCCAAACATAATAGATTTTGCTATTGGTTGTAATTTTTCTATTAAAAATGCATAAGCTGAATCTGGGATAGGCTTATTTGCACATCCTTTAATTATTACTGGCGCATCTTCAAATTCTTTAAAATCTAAAAAGCTAATTAGTTCTTGATAAACAGCCGTTTCTAATAATTGTAAATCACCAATAACAACCTTATTTGCAAATGGCATCAATTCTGAAGCAACTAGCATTAAAGCCCAAGACGGAATTATAGCATCCACAGAGCAATAAACCGCAACAAACGACTTCTTATACTGAGACCAATCATGATTTTTTACTGACTTTCTAAAATCTATTTCTTTTAAAATTAACTCCTGAAACAACCAATCTTTTATATCAAATAAAACTCTTTTCCCTTCAGGATAGATTTCCTCTAAATCAAAAGTCTTTAATTTACTCTTGGATACTCTATTTATAATTTCTTCTGACATATTTTAATATTATTTTCAACTTAGAAAACCCTCATATTTATTTTGAGGGTAGTTGAAAGACTTAAAACAAAGCACAACGTCATAAAATAACATGCATTATTTTCTTAGCATAAGCTGCAACTTTGAAATGAAAACCAAATTACAACATTCCTAGCTCTAGCTTTGCTTCTTCGCTCATCATCTCTTGAGTCCAAGTGGGATCGAAAGTAATTTCGACTTCACAATTATTAATTTCTTTTAAAGATTTTACTTTCTCCTCAATGTCTAACGGTAAACTTTCTGCTACAGGACAATTTGGTGATGTTAATGTCATTAATATTTTTGCATTGTTCTCTTCAGAGACAAACACATCGTATATTAAACCTAATTCGTAAATATCTACAGGAATTTCTGGATCATAAATTGTTTTTAAAACATTAACAATTTTATCTCCTATTTCTTCTAATTCTTTATCCGTCATCTTTATAATCTTAATTAGATATTTTGGTTTGTTGCGCTATTGCATACATTTTAATGTGTTTAATCATAGATACCAAACCGTTGGCTCTTGTTGGTGATAAATGCTCTTTTAAACCAATTTCATCAATAAAATCGGTATTGGCGGTTAAAATATCTTTTGGTTTTTGACTTGAATAAACTCTCAATAACAGCGCTACAATTCCTCTAGTTAAAATAGCATCACTATCCGCAGAAAATTTAATAATATCATTATCTAACTCAGAAAACAACCAAACTTTAGATTGACATCCTTTAATTAAATTCTCATCTAATTTATTCTTCTCATCAATAATTGACAAAGATTTACCCAACTCTATAATATACTCATAGCGTTCCATCCAATCATCAAACATAGCGAACTCATCGATAATTTCTTCTTGTATTTCTTTGATAGTCATTTTTTAAACTTATTTTTACGCCCTAGAAAAATATTTTTGCATCTATGGTGCAAAATTACTGAATAAATTTAAGAAATGAGCAAATTATTAGCAGTTGGTACAGTAGCATTTGATGCAATTGAAACACCGTTTGGAAAAACAGATAAAATATTAGGTGGATCTGGAACCTATGTAGGTTTAGCAGCAAGTCAATTTGGAGTAGAGACGGGAGTTGTTTCTGTTGTAGGAGGAGATTTTCCTGATTCCTATATAGACATGATGAATTCTAAAGGAATTAATACTGAAGGAATTGAAGTTGACCAAAAAGGTAAAACTTTTTTTTGGAGTGGTAAATATCATAATGATATGAACTCTAGAGATACTTTAATTACAGAATTAAATGTATTGGAAACATTTAAACCGGTCGTGCCAGAAAGCTTTAAAGATGCAGGTATTGTAATGTTAGGAAATTTACACCCTTTAACACAAGCATCTGTTCTAGATCAGATGGAAAAAAGACCCAAATTAGTAGTTTTAGATACTATGAATTTTTGGATGGATATTGCTCTGAGTGATTTACATAAAGTTTTAAAACGAGTAGATGTAATTACAATTAATGATGAAGAAGCCCGCCAATTATCTGGAGAATATTCTTTAGTAAATGCAGCAAAGAAAATTCATGAAATGGGACCAAAATACGTCGTAATCAAAAAAGGAGAACACGGAGCTCTAATTTTTAATAATGGTGATATGTTTTACGCACCAGCTTTGCCATTAGCAGAAGTTTTTGATCCAACGGGTGCAGGAGACACATTTGCAGGTGGTTTTTGTGGATTTTTAGCAAAAACTGAAGACATTTCTTTTAACAATATGAAAAATGCTATTATCTACGGTTCTAACTTAGCTTCTTTCTGTGTAGAAAAATTTGGTACAGAACGTATGCAAGAGCTTACCAAAGATGAAGTTAAAACTCGTTTGCAAACTTTTAAAGCATTAACGCAATTTGACATAAAGGTATCCTAATTTAATCTGCAATTTTAATTGCAGATTTTTTTATTATTGCAACAACACAACAACTACTAAAACATAACAACAATGAGTGACGCAATTAAACACGAATGCGGTATTGCATTAGTTAGATTAAAAAAGCCTCTACAGTTTTACAAAGACAAATACGGTTCCGCTTTTTACGGAATCAACAAAATGTATTTATTGATGGAAAAACAGCACAATCGCGGTCAAGATGGTGCAGGTTTTGCTAGTCTAAAATTAAATGTAAAGCCAGGTACTAGATATATTAGTAGGGTTCGCTCTAACAAAGCAACACCAATACAAGATGTTTTTGCCCAAATTAATGACCGTTTAAACAATGTTTTAGAACAAAACCCTGACAAAAAAGACGATGTAGCTTGGCAAGAAGAAAATATGCCTTATATAGGAAACTTGTTTTTAGGCCACGTTCGTTACGGAACATTTGGTAAAAACAGCATAGAAAGTGTGCATCCCTTTTTACGTCAAAGTAACTGGAAACACAAAAATTTGATTGTTGCGGGTAACTTTAACATGACGAATTCTAAACAACTATTAGAAGAATTAGTTGAATTAGGTCAACACCCAAAAGAGTTTACAGATACTGTAACTGTTATGGAAAAAATTGGTCATTTTTTAGAAGATGAAGTTTCTAAATTATATCTAGAAGCTAAAAAAGAAGGGTTCAACAAAAAAGATGCCTCACCTTACATAGAAGAAAATTTAAGCCTTAAAAAAATATTAAAAAGGTCGGCTAAAAACTGGGATGGAGGTTACGCAATGGCTGGTTTAGTAGGTCATGGAGATGCTTTTGTTTTAAGAGACCCAAACGGAATTAGACCTACTTACTTTTATGAAGATGATGAAGTAGTTGTAGTAGCATCAGAAAGACCCGTTATACAAACCGCTTTTAATGTAAAAATTGATGAGGTTAAAGAATTAGAAAGAGGTCATGCTTTAATTATCAAAAAAAATGGGAAAACTTCAATTAAAGAAATTTTAGAACCAAAGGAAAAATTATCATGTTCTTTTGAACGTATTTATTTCTCTAGAGGAAGCGATGCCTCTATTTATCGTGAGCGTAAAAATCTAGGAAAGTATGTATTTCCAAAAATTTTAAAATCTATAAATAGTGATATTTCAAATTCTGTTTTTTCTTTTATCCCAAACACCGCAGAAACCTCTTTTTATGGAATGACGGAGGCTGCTGAGGATTTATTAAATCAACAAAAAACAACTAAAATATTAAAAGGAGGCAAAAATTTATCCATAGAACAAGTAACAGAAATTTTATCTGAAAGAGCCCGTTTTGAAAAAATAGCCATTAAAGATGCAAAATTAAGAACATTTATTGCTGACGATAGTAGTAGAGATGATTTAGTTGAGCACGTTTATGATATTACCTACGGTGTTGTAAAACCTACAGATAATCTTGTTATTATAGACGATAGTATTGTTCGTGGAACTACTCTAAAGAAAAGTATTATTAGAATACTAGACCGATTAAATCCTAAAAAGATAGTTGTCGTTTCTTCTGCTCCTCAAATTCGCTACCCAGATTGCTACGGGATTGATATGGCAAGAATTGACGCCTTTATTGCTTTTAAAGCTGCTTTAGAATTATTAAAAGATACAAATCAATATCATATTGTTGATAATGTTTATAAGAAATGTAAAGAACAACAAACCAAAGATGATGAAGATATCGTAAACTATGTGAAAGGAATCTACAAGCCTTTTACTGCTGAAGAAATTTCTACAAAAATTGCAGAAATGTTAAAAACAGAGGACATTAATGCTGAAGTTGAAGTGATTTATCAATCTATTGAAGGGCTTCATAAAGCATGTCCGGATAATTTAGGAGATTGGTATTTCACAGGAGATTATCCAACCGCTGGAGGGCGCCGAGTTGTAAACCAAGCTTTCATTAATTTTTATGAAGGAAATGACAAAAGGGCTTATTAATATTTTTTAAAAGATAAATTTTTACTATCAAAAAATAATCAAGTATTAAATAAAAAGCATCCTAATTTGGGGTGCTTTTTTATTTTATACCACTATCCGTCTTTAACTTTTTATTAAGAATTCATCCTACTTGGTTTTCTTAATTTCGACCTCTGAATTTAGCGAATATTTATTATGATAAAAAAAAGACTCTACTACTTACTTCTGATTGCTTTCGTTTGTACCTTTTCTTCAACATCTAATGCTCAATTTTGGAAAAAAAAGAAAAAAGAAATTTCAAAAACATCTTCAAAAGTAGAAAAATCTGGAATTAAGCCCTACAATAAAATAGTTACAAAAGAGCACAAAACCGATAAAGGTTTGTTTAATGTTCATAGAAAAGATGATAACTATCTTTTTGAAATACCTGACTCTCTTTTAAAAAGAGAAATGTTGATGGTTACAAGAATTGCAAAAACAGCAAGCGGAATTGGATTTGGTGGTGGTAAAACCAATACTCAAGTTTTACGTTGGGAAAAGAAAAATAAACAAATTCTCCTAAGAATTGTTTCACATGATGTAGTAGCAGATTCCATTTTACCTGTGCACGAAGCTGTTATAAACTCTAATTTAGAACCAATATTATTTTCATTCCCAATTAAAGCGATAAGTATAGACTCTACATCTACTGTTATAGATGCAACTGAATTATTCTCTAAAGACATCAAACCACTAGGCTTTCCTGGTTTTTACAGAAAACTTTATGAAGCTACAAAAATGGATAAAACACGTTCTTACATAGATAGAGTTAGTAGTTATCCACTAAACATAGAAATCAGACATGTAAAAACTTATTTTGCAAATAAAGCGCCATCCAATAGTGCTTTGGGGTCAATTACTCTAGAAATGAGTAATTCTATGGTTTTATTGCCTAAAGTACCCATGAAAAGACGTTATTTTGATGAACGTGTTGGATGGTTCACAAGAGGACAGACAGACTATGGTTTAGATGCTCAAAAAAGCAAGAGAGTCACCTACATTGACCGGTATCGACTTGAAGTTAAAGATAAAGACATCGAAAAATTTAAAAGAGGAGAATTAGTACAGCCTAAAAAACAAATTATTTACTATGTAGATAGAGCAACGCCAAAAGAATGGGTTCCTTACATTATTCAGGGTGTTAATGACTGGAATGTTGCTTTTGAAACAGCAGGATTTAAAAATGCAATTGTAGCAAAAAGAGCGCCAACAAAAGAAGAGGATCCTGATTATAGCCCAGAAGATATTCGTTATTCTGTTATTCGTTATCTAGCTTCTCCAATTCCAAACGCAAATGGTCCACACGTTAGTGATCCACGTTCTGGTGAAATTTTAGAGTCTGACATTAATTGGTATCATAATGTAATGACTTTACTACATAATTGGTTTTTTATCCAGACTGCAGCTATTAATCCGGATGCAAGAGGAAACAATTTTAAGACAGAAACGATGGGTAAATTAATCCAATTTGTATCATCACACGAACTGGGTCATACATTAGGTTTACCACACAATATGGGTAGTTCTTTTGCATACCCTGTAGATTCTTTACGCTCGGCAAGTTTTACTAATAAATTTGGAACAGCACCTTCAATAATGGATTATGCTCGCTTTAATTATGTTGCCCAACCGGAAGATAAAGGAGTTGCTTTAATGCCAAATATTGGCATTTATGATAAATATGCCATTTCTTGGGGATATAGACCTATTTTAGACACTGACGCCAAAGATGAAAAACCAATTTTAGACTCATGGATTTTAAAACACGCCGGAGACCCTTTGTACAGGTTTGGACACCAACAAGCGAGCAGTACAGTTGACCCAAGTTCTCAAACAGAAGATATAGGTGACAATGCTATGAAAGCTTCTGCATATGGAATTAAAAACTTAAAAATAATTCTTCCTAATTTAGAAGAATGGACTTCTGAAAAAGGAGAAAATTATGATAATCTATCTATCATGTATGGACAAGTATTAAGTCAATTTAATAGATATATGGGACACGTAACTGCCAATATTGGTGGCGTTTATGAAGAATACAAAACAACTGATCAAAAAGGAGCAGTTTATACACCAGTAGACAAGATAACACAAAAAGAAGCTTTAAAATTTGTGATTAATGAATTATTTAATACTCCAACTTGGATGTTAGATAAAAATATTTTAGGTAAAACTGAATTTTCGGGTTCTGTTGAAAGAGTTCGGGGATTACAGGCGAGAACTTTAAATAGTATTTTAGATCCAGGAAGAATGGCTCGTATGATCGAAAATGAAACTTTTAATAGCTCTTTAGCCTACTCATTAGTAGATATGATGAGTGATTTAAGAAAAGGAGTTTGGAGCGAAATTTATTCAAAAAAATCAGTTGGTACCTACAGACGAAACCTACAAAGAGTGTATTTAGATAGATTAGATTATTTATTGAATAAAGCTAAAAATCAAAAAGGAAAAAATAGTGGCTACTATAAAAGTAGTGGAATTAACATCAATCAATCTGATGTGAAATCTATTGCAAGAGGTGAATTAAAACGTATTCAAAGAGACGCAAAAGCTGCATCTAAAAGCGGAAACACTTTAACACGTTACCACTTGCAGGATGTTGTAGATAGAATTGATTCTATTTTAGAACCTAAATAGCTATTTTAAAATGTCTTATGACATTATTTAAGCTAAAAAGTAGTCTATATTTGCAACTCAATATTTTACATGAGTCAAACATTATTATCTTCTCCTTTACAAGGTTTTACAGATTTTAAATTTAGAAATGCATTCAATCATTTTTTTGGAGGAATTGATACTTTTTATTCTCCATATATTCGTTTGAATGGAAAAATGGTAATTAAAAATTCTTACAAGAGAGATATTGATTTAGCAAATAATACAGATCTTGAAGTTATTCCACAGATTATTACAAATGATGCGGATGAATTTTTATTTGTTTCCAAATACGTAAGAGAAATAGGTTATAAAGAATTGAATTGGAATTTAGGGTGTCCTTACCCAATGGTTACCAAACGAGGAATGGGTTCTGGATTGATAAGTAATGCTGAAAAAATAGATAACATTCTTGATAAAGTACATAATGAATCTGATATTCTTGTTTCTATGAAAATGAGAATGGGGTATGATAATCCTGAAGAAATTTTAGATACTTTGCCTATTCTAGACAAATATCCGCTAAAAAATATAGCAATTCACGCAAGGATTGGTAAACAACTATACAAAGGCGGAACAGATTTAGATGCATTTCAAAAATGTTTAAACAATAGCAAACATAAAATGTATTACAATGGTGATATTACCTCTGTAGCGGCTTTTAAAAAGCTACAAGAGCGTTTTACAACCATAGATCACTGGATGATTGGTAGAGGTTTAATAGCAGATCCTTTTTTACCCAGTATGATTAAAAATAATACTACTGAATATCCTAAAAATAGATTTGATATATTTAATGAATTTCACAATCGTATTTATCAAGAATATGATGCAGCTCTTTCTGGACCAACACCAATAAAAATGAAAATGCTAGGCTTTTGGGAGTACTTTTCTCAAAGTTTTTCAAACCCTCAGAAAACGTACAAAAAGATTAAAAAGGCAACTAATCCTAAAAAATATGAGATTGCTGTGAGAGAAATCCTTAAAGAGGCCAGAGATAAAAATGTTAAATAGATTCAAAAAAAATGTTTTAAAAAACTAATTTCCCTGATTAAAATCACGAATAATTTTGGTGATTACTTTATCTATTCTTTCCTTATTGATATCATACTTTATACTAACACCTTCCTTTTCTGGAAATTGCTCTATCGTAACAGTTGTAGATGGAAATGCAAAATCCACACCTAATTCTTTTGCTAATTTTACAATAGCGATATGCAACCTATGTTTAGAGGATTGCTCAACACCCCAAGCTAAACTTTTAAAATATACATTTACCATAATTAATAAGGCAGAATCTCCAAAGCCTGTAAATTCGACATTAAAAGAATCTGAACGTGTTTCTGGATGGGCGATAACAATTTCTCTAAGTCCTTTTACAAAAGCCTCAATCAATTCTGGTGGTGTGTCATAACGCAAACCTAAATTGGTGTTATATCGTCTAAATAAGCGCAAACCTTTATTGTTAATGACTAATTCAGACAATTTACTATTTGGAATTTGATACAAAGAGGTATCCGCTGCACGAACCTGTGTAGACCTAAAACCAACTCTTTCTACAGTTCCTACAACTTCTCCTGCTTCAATCCAATCTTCTATATGAAAGGGTTTATCTAAAAAAATCATAATAGTTCCTATCAAGTTTTTTACAGTATCTTGAGAAGCCAATGCAAATGCCAATCCCCCTATTGTTGCACCTGCTAACATTGTTGATGCATCTACTCCAAAAAGAACCAATAATTTAAAAACACCTACTACAATAACTAATCCTGTAAGAAAGCTGTCTAAAATTGGTACTAATTGATCATCTAATCTACCATGTGTCCTTTCTGTAAATTCAGCATAAATTCGCATTACCACATGCACTAACTTTAAGAAAACATAAATCCAGAAAATGGTTTCAGCAATATTTAAGCCTAAAAACACCCATTTATTTATAGTTAAACCAAATTGTAAGGACGGAAATATCTTATTAATAAAAGCGACTAGCACTAATAAACTAAGAGGATGTGCTAATTTTTTAAGGACTTTATTTACTTCAATGTTTGAATTTTTGATAACAGAGTGCTGAATTCTTCTTAAAATAAAAAAGATAATTCTTTTCACGATTAAAAAGATAAAACACCCAATAATCAAAACAAATAATAAACCAATAAACTGCCATAATTCTAATCCTAATAATTTTTTATGGCCTGAAACCGGAATTAATTCATGTAATTTTTGAACATACCAGGGAAAAATTTCTTTGTATAAATCTTCAATTTTCAAAACAGTTTCTGAGGAATAATACCAACTACCATCTGTCTTTTCTAAATAAATTTGAGGCATTCTTTGAAGAAACAATACATACCTAAAATAAGAAGAATAGCCAATGCTATCTTTATAATTCGGATTTGTTGGTATTTTATTTACATCTACAAACAAACCCTTACCATCTAAAACTTGTTTTATTCTTATCGCTTTTTCAATTGCTTTTTCTTCAGAAAGACCTAAAATAGTTTTTGCTGCTTTTTTAGGTTCATAAGAATCGGATTGTAAAAAATATAAATGAGTATAAATTGTAGCATGTGGATTGCTCACATCCACACGAATACTGTCTTGAGCAACTGTAAAAATTGGCAACAATAATAGTAACCACAAAAATTTATTCATCTTTAGTTTGTTAAAAAATGTTAAATAAGAAACAAATTTAAACCATTTTACTTTTTAATAGTCAAACATATAAACTTAAAAAAATTAAAATTTATGGATATGAAAAATTTAGTAAGCATCTTAGTATTGGTTTTTGCTTTTACATTTACGGCACAAGCTCAAAAAAAAAGAGGAAATATGGGTTCTAAATTAACAATAGAACAGCAAACAACTTTAGCCGTAAAGAAAATGACATTAGTTTTAGATTTATCTGACAAGCAACAAGAACAAATTAAGCCAATCGTCATGTCTAAAATTACAAATAAAAACGAGTTTACAGAGAAAAGAAAAACTGCGAGAATAAATAAACAAAAGCCAACATCTGACGAAATTTTTGCTATTAAAAACAAACAATTAGATCATCAAATTATAATGAAAAATAGCATTAAAAACATTTTAAACGAAGAGCAGTTTGAGAAATTCGAAAAAATGCATAAAAGTAGAACGAGAATGGCTAAAAATAAAATGAAAGAGAAAAAGAGACGCAACAAATTCCAACAAAATAAATAAGTAGTTTTAGTTGATTCGTTGATTGAAAAACCTGATTTCTTAATAGAAATCGGGTTTTTAGCTTTATTCACATCTATATTTGCGTTAGGGATTGAACGGCATGTTTAAGCTCTTTTTTGTTTTTTCAAAAAAAGCCAGTAGTAAAAGCCCGACCTCGCGTAACGTCCAAAAATTATTCTTTAAACCAACTGGAATATTTTACATAATTATTGGCAATTCTATCAATCTCACCAGAGATTAAATCTTGAGAAATATCTTTTACTTTTTTAGCAGGAACTCCAGCATAAACACTACCACTTTCTATTCTAGTATTCTTGGTAACTACTGCTCCTGCAGCAATAATCGAATTAGATTCTACGACACAATCATCCATAATAATTGCTCCCATACCAACTAAGACATTGTCATGAATTGTACAACCATGTACCATTGCATTGTGCCCGATGGAAACATTATTGCCTATTTTTGTTGGTGATTTTTGATAAGTAGCATGGACAACTACGCCATCTTGAATGTTAACTTTATTACCTATTTTAATATAATGTACGTCTCCACGAATTACTGCATTAAACCAAATACTACATTCCTTTCCTAGAGAAACATCACCAACAATAGTTGCGTTGTCTGCCACGTAACAATCCTCTGGTATTTGTGGGTGTTTTCCTCGTACAGATTTAATTAATGCCATTTTTTAAATTATAATGTGAAGTATAAGTTTACTTTATAATAACTAAAACTAAGATTTCTAATCGTTATAAGAAACCGTACTTTGTCTCTCTCTATTTACATGCAGTTTAGTAACATCTGGCCTAGAATAATGGCCAACAACGTCAAAATTTTGACGTTCTTCTAAAACTCGATTAAAATCTAATGTTTCTATTATTAATCCTTCTTTATGTAAAACTGGTTCAACTAGCCATTCTCCATTGGGAGAGGCAATACAGGAACCTCCATTTGCTAAAATATCTGGTGCATTTTCTACTATTTTATCAAAATGTGGAACGTTTTTAGAGAAATCTGACTTTTTCATTAACGTAGAAACTGAAATTACAAAAGAACGAGATTCTCTTGCAATAAAGCGAGTAATATCTTTTGTATTGTGATCAGAACCTGGCCAAACTGCAATATGCAAATTTTCTCCCAAACCATACAAAGCTGTTCTGGGTAAAGGCATCCAATTTTCCCAGCAATTTAAACCACCAACTGTAAATTCTTTTAAGGAATGTACTTGCAATCCATTTCCATCTCCTGGCGCCCAAGTTAAACGTTCATCATAAGTTGGTTGTAATTTTCTATGAACAGATTTAATTTCTCCGTCTTGATTTATATACACCAATGAACAATAAACACTGTGACCTCCCCTATTTTGTGCTCGTTCCATAATTCCTAAATAAATAGAAATATTGTGTTCTTTTGCCAATTTACAAACGGAATTTAATTCGCCTTTTTCTATAGTAATTGAATTACGAACATAATGAGCGTGAATTTCTTTTTGAGTTTTAGAATCCCACTCTGCTCCATTTGTTAAAGCAACCCAAAAAGGATAACCTGGTAATAATGCTTCACCAAAAACAATGAGTTCGCAACCTTCTTTTGCAGCACCTAAAATTGATTTTTCAATCTTTTCAAGCGTCTTTTCTTTGTTTAACCAAACTGGGGTAATTTGCGCTAATGCTACTTTTAATAAGTTGTTATTCATTCTATAAATATATTGGTTAAAAACGATTTATAATGTGTGATTATTAAATTAGAAAATAATTTAATTAAAATTCAACATTCACGACCAAACCTTCATTAGCCCTCACATTAAAAACAGTTTCGTCTTCAAAAATTAAATATTGACCTTTAATTCCGACTAATTTTCCTTTGTAGTTTGGTGTTTTTTTCAAATTTAAACTTTTTGGTTTCATCGGATATTTTATCACTGGAAAATTTAAATGTGTTTCCGTATTATTTTCTATGAAATACTCTTTAGCTTCCTCCGGAATAAACTCCTTCAATTTATCTCTCCATTCCATCAAACTTGCATCTTCAATATCATTCTTTAGCATTTTTCGCCAATTCGTTTTATCTGCAACATATTTTTTTAGAGCAACCTCAGTAATTCCGGCTAAATAACGGTTAGGTACTTCAACAATTTCTATCGCTTCATGCGCTCCTTGATCTATCCAACGCGTTGGTACTTGCTGCTTTCTGGTAACACCAACTTTAACATTGCTAGAATTAGCTAAATAAACAATATGTGGTTTTAATTGTACCGACTGTTCATAAGCTAAATCTCTATCTTCAATCCCCAAATGTGCTTTACTTAATTCAGGTCTCATAATCCAATCACCAGCATTTGGAGTATCAAAAAAACAAGATTTGCAAAAACCTTGTCTATAAATTTCTTTCTCTAAATTACAATTTAAACATTCGTAGGTCTCAAAATTAATAGCTATTTCTTTATTCAATAACTGATTTATATTTATAAAATCAGTTTTAAAATCTAAATAATACTGAATTTCTTCTGCATTTTCAGTCAACATTTTTTTTAAGACTCCTTGGTACTTCATATAGAATATTTTACTACTTTTAGTATTCAATTTTAATGGAATTTTTATTTTAAAATCGAACTAAACAAACTTACGAATTTCTATGGCGTTTCAAATTATCAATTCTATAATTTCTTGGTTTTTAAAGAAACGAGAACATCAAATAGAGCTGTTTTTAAAATATCCTATTGATGTGCAAGAAGAATTGCTTCTAAAGCTCATAAATACGGCTAAGAACACAGAATTTGGTAAAAAAAATGGATTTTCATCGATTGAAAACCACAAAGATTTCTCTGTAAATGTTCCTATTCAAAAATATGAAACTTTCGAACCTTTAATCGAACGTTGTAGAAAAGGCGAACAAAATTTATTTTGGCCAACAGATATAAAATGGTTTGCAAAAAG
>ENA-UZWV01004010-UZWV01004010.1-metagenome-genome-assembly--contig:-Day-3-1m-contig-4010_pt1 | contig 42647 bp, 36 predicted proteins | sample MGYA00260342_ERZ794902 | MGnify/ENA metagenome assembly ERZ794902
AATATTTTACGTTAGACATTGCCTAAAAAGTTCTATTTTTGTTTGAAATTTTGTTGCGTATTAAATACGCTTCACCTAAAGACAAATATAATTTGTTTTTGGAGCAAAATCAAATTATTTCAAAAAGGTTAACACATTACATGAAATCTCAAGACATAAGAGCCAATTTTCTAAAGTTTTTTGAAGACAAGAAACATACCATTGTACCTTCTGCTCCAATGGTGGTTAAAGACGATCCAACCTTGATGTTTGTCAATTCTGGAATGGCACCATTCAAAGAATATTTTATTGGCAACGGCCAGCCACCAAGCAATCGTATTGTTGATACACAAAAATGTTTGAGAGTTTCTGGAAAACATAATGATTTGGAAGAAGTAGGTTATGATACCTACCATCATACTCTTTTTGAGATGTTAGGCAATTGGAGTTTTGGAGATTATTTCAAAAAAGAAGCCATAGAATGGGCTTGGGAATTGCTTACAGAAGTTTACAAAATAGATAAAAACATTCTGTATGTTACTGTTTTTGAGGGTGATGAAAATGATAAAACAGAAATGGATACTGAAGCATTTTCCATTTGGAAAAACATTGTTGCTGAGGATCGTATTTTGAAAGGCAATAAGAAAGATAATTTTTGGGAAATGGGTGATCAAGGACCTTGTGGTCCATCTAGTGAAATTCATGTAGATCTTAGAAGCCAGGAAGAAAAAGCTAAAATACCAGGTTATGAATTGGTAAACAAAGATCATCCACACGTGGTCGAAATTTGGAACTTGGTTTTTATGGAATACAACCGAAAAGCTGATGGCTCGTTAGAACCTCTACCACAAAAACATGTTGACACTGGAATGGGCTTCGAGCGTTTGTGTATGGTGCTTCAAGGAGTTAAGTCCAATTATGATACGGATGTTTTTACTCCGATTGTTCGAGAGATTGAAGCAATTTCAGGAAAGGATTATGGCGAAAATGAAAAACATGATATTGCTATTCGTGTAATTTCTGATCACATTCGTACAGTTGCCTTTTCAATTGCTGATGGGCAGTTGCCAAGCAATAATGGTGCAGGGTATGTCATTCGACGTATTTTAAGGCGTGCAGTACGTTATGGGTTTACTTTTTTAGACCAAAAAGAACCTTTTATGTATCGTCTTGTCAATGTTTTAGTAAAAAAAATGGCAACAACATTTCCAGAACTAAAAACTCAAAAGCAATTGATTCAAAATGTTGTTCGAGAAGAAGAAGCATCATTTCTAAAAACTTTGGATCAAGGACTCGTTTTGCTCGAACGTATTATAAATACGACTCAAGGCGATACAATTTCAGGTGATAAAGCTTTTGAATTGTATGACACTTATGGCTTCCCTGTTGATTTGACAGCACTTATTCTTCAGGAAAAAAACATGCAATTGGATAAAGCTGGATTTCAGATTCAGCTTGAAAAACAAAAAAGTAGATCTCGAGCGGCTAGTGAAGTATCAACCGAGGATTGGACCGTTCTTCGCGAAGATGATGAACAAGAATTTATTGGATATGACAGTCTTCAAACAAAAGTTAAGATTGTACGCTATCGAAAAGAGGTGTCCTCAAAACATGGTGCACAATATCAACTCGTTTTTAACCTTACTCCATTTTATGCCGAGGGTGGTGGACAAGTTGGAGATAAAGGCTATTTGGAAACATCTAACGGAGACAAGATTTATATTCTGAATACAAAAAAAGAAAATAATGTTACAATTCACATTACAAAAGACTTGCCCAGAAATATTACAGATTCCTTTATTGCAAGTGTTGAGGTAGATAAGAGGTTTAAAACAGAATGTAATCATACGGCAACACATTTGTTGCACCAAGCACTGCGGGAAATTTTGGGAACTCATGTGGAGCAAAAAGGGAGTGCAGTACATTCAGATTATTTACGCTTTGACTTCTCTCATTTCTCTAAAATGACTGAAGAAGAACTTCAAGAAGTTGAAATCTATGTGAATTCAAGAATTGCAGGGCGCTTAAAATTTAAAGAACAACGATCGATTCCATTAACAGAAGCCATTGAAGATGGAGCAATCGCACTATTTGGTGAAAAATATGGTGATGTTGTTCGTACAGTTCGTTTTGGAAATTCAATAGAATTGTGCGGAGGGACTCATGTAAAAAATACGGCAGATATTTGGCATTTTAAAATCACTTCTGAGAGTGCTGTAGCATCTGGTATTCGTAGAATTGAAGCCATTACGAATGAAGCTGTAAAAGATTTTTTCAAAGAAAATAATCAGCTTTTTAAATTAATCAAAAATGCGTTGAATAATACTGTTGACCCTGTTAAAGCAGTGCTAAATTTGAAATCTGAAAATATCCAGCTTAAGAAACAAATCGAACAGCTTTTAAAAGAAAAATCTAAAAGTGTAAAATCACAATTACTAACAGAAATTCAATCCACCAATGGAATAAATTTTTTAGCAAAACAGCTTGATTTAGATGCTAGTGGAATGAAAGATGTTTCCTTTGAAATTGGACAAAAACTGGACAATGTAGTTTTGGTCTTTGCCTCAGAACAAAATGGTAAAGCATTGCTATCGTGTTATGTGTCAAAAGAACTTGTTGCTTCAAAAAATTTAAATGCTGGTACCATTGTACGCACACTAGGAAGTTATATTCAAGGCGGAGGAGGAGGGCAACCATTTTTTGCAACCGCAGGAGGAAAAAATCCTGCAGGTATTGCTGAGGCTCTAGCGCAAGTTGTTGACCTTATATCTTAAGTTTTGAAATTTCGAACCGAAGTTCCATTAAAACCAATCAACGGCAACACTATTGATTTTGATGCCAAAATAGTCTTACTTGGCTCATGTTTTACAGAGCATATTTCTGAAAAATTAGATTTTTATAAATTTCAAACGCAATGTAATCCTTTTGGAATTTTTTTTCATCCTCAAGCGATTTTAACATTTTTGAGAAATGTGTATGAAAATAAAATTGATGAAAATGCTGTCTTTTTTTCTGATGAACAATGGAAAAGTTTCAACGCCCATTCTCAATTAAATAACACTTCAAAAACACTATTTTTAAATCAACTAACTTCGCAAATTGAAGATTGCAATTCTCGTTTCAAAACAACTTCTCATTTTATTATTACTCTAGGAACAGCATGGAGCTATCGCCATATTGAAACTCAAAACTATGTTGCCAATTGTCATAAATTACCCTCAACGCAGTTTGAAAAAGTGTTGTTTTCAGTTGAAGAAATTACCGATATTTTAAACAAAATAAATGATTTAATTCATACTTTTAATCCCAATGCTGACGTGATTTTTACCTTGTCTCCTGTGCGACACCTCAAAGATGGCTATATTGAAAATACTCAAAGCAAGGCCCATTTGATTTCTGCAATTCATCAAGTGGTAGATTCTTCAGATTTAATGCATTATTTTCCATCATATGAGATTATGATGGATGAACTTAGAGATTATAGATTTTATAAATCTGACATGATTCACCCAAGCGCCCAAGCGATTGATTTTATTTGGGAGAAATTCATGTCTGTTTGGATTGATTCGAGACTTAATGGCACACTCAAAATCATCAAACGTATTCAAAATGGATTACAACACAAACCAATGAATTCCAATAGCGAAGCCCATCAAAATTTTTTGAAATCTATTGATTCTGAAATAGATAGCTTAAATAGAGAGTTTCCACAGCTCAAATTCTAATTTTTATATTCAAAAACCAACTTCTGCTTTGTTTGTTTTTGGCAGCATTTCCTAAAATTGAAGTATATTAGCTAAACAAAATAAACAAGCAATGCCTATAGATTCTTATGTAAAATTTACCAAAATCGATGGTGTAGGATACATCGAATTTTACAACCCATCTCATAATGCATTACCATCACAAATGTTAACAGAACTTTGTGCTATGATTGACAACGCAGGAACAGACAATGATATCAATGTTTTGGTTTTAAAAAGTGGTGGCGATCGTACGTTTTGTGCAGGAGCTAGTTTTGATGATTTGGCAGCAATTTCAACAATAGAAGAGGGTAAAACATTTTTTATGGGATTTGCTAATGTGATTAACGCTTTGCGGAAAAATCCAAAAATTGTGATAGGAAGTGTGCAAGGAAAGGCCGTTGGAGGAGGAGTTGGTCTGGCTGCAGCCGTTGATCTTTGCTTTGCGAGTGAATATGCTTCTATCAAGCTTAGTGAATTGAATATTGGAATTGGCCCATTTGTTATTGAACCTGCACTAAAAAGAAAATTAGGTCTTTCTGCTGTATCTCAGTTGACACTTCACCCACAAACATTTTTTTCTGCAAAATGGGCCCGAGAAAAAGGGCTTTATGCGAATGTTTTTGAAACTAACGACAATTTAAATAAACATGTTTCTTCCGTAGCAAATCAACTCGCAAAATATAACCCAGAGGCTCTAGCAGAATTTAAAAAAATTCAATGGGAGGACTCAAATCATTGGGATGATTTGTTGGCACAACGCGCCAAAATTAGTGGTCGCTTGGCATTAAGTCCCTTTACCAAAACCCAACTGAAAAAATTCATAAAATCATAAATTTCAATTCAAATTATGAGTACCCAAATTCACATTGAAAAAGTAAAAGAATCTAAAGCTAAAGATTTAGATTTTAATGACATTCCCTTGGGAAGAACTTTCACCGACCATATGTTTCTGTGTACCTATGAAAATGAAGCCTGGCAAACTCCAAAAATAGTTCCAATGGGGGCATTGCCTACTCATCCTGCTGCAATGGCATTACATTACGGTCAAGCTATTTTTGAAGGGATGAAAGCAACAATTGATGCCAATGGAACTCCAATGTTGTTTCGACCAGAACAAAATGCAAAACGTTTAAATTTTAGTGCACGTCGTTTAGGTATGCCAGAATTTCCTGAGGAACTATTTGTTGAAGCTTTAAAGGTTTTGGTAGATTTAGACAAAAATTGGATTCCACCACAACAAGGCAGTGCATTGTATTTACGTCCTTTTATGTATGCCGACGAAGCATTTATTGGGATGAGAGCAGCAACACAGTATAAGTTTATTATTATGGCTTCTCCATCCAATCCAATTTACACAAAAAGAGTTCGATTATATGCTGAAACCAATTATATCCGTGCGGCACATGGTGGTACAGGTGAAGCAAAGGCAGCAGGAAATTATGCTGCAGCAATTTTACCAACCGAACATGCAAAAGCAAAAGGTTATGACCAAGTTTTATGGTTAGATGCTCACAACTTCAAAAGCATTCAAGAAGTTGGAACAATGAATATTTTTTTTAAAATCAATGGTAAAATCATTACTCCAAACTTGGACGGCTCCATACTGGCAGGAATTACAAGAATGAGCGTTATTGAACTATTACGACACAAAGGATATGAGGTTACAGAAAGACCAATTTCTATCGATGAAGTCAATGAAGCCTCCAAAGATGGGACATTGGAAGAAGCCTTTGGAACAGGTACTGCTGTTGGTATTGCAATGATTCAAGATATTGGTTACAAAGACGAAGATATTCACGTTTCCAATGAAAGTCCAGTAGGGCAAATGGTTTTGGAGACAATAAATGGTGTTCGTACAGGTGAAATTCCTGATGATCTAAACTGGATGTGTAAGATTAAAATCTAAAAAGGATAGATTAACGCTTTGATTTTACGCCAGCGGTATGATCTTATAAACGCCCCTTCTTTTTCTGATACGATAAATGGAACATTAGTTTTCCATGCTTTGAAGAATCCGACTAGATAATCAAAAAATAGACGAATTTTTCTTTTCTTATAAGAAAGTTTTAATGCCGATAAAAAGGCCAAAACAAAACCATTGCGCATTTTATAAAGTGCCATTCCTTGATAATATTTTGCACTTCTATTGTATGTAGAGCCTGTTGGTTTCAAGTGCTTTACATGCAGGGAGTCATCCGTGTGAAAAGACCAGCCATTATAAAGTGCAACAAGTTCATCAATGGTGTCCCAACCCATAGACTTCTGCAAGCCGCCAATGGCTATAAAACATGGTTTTCTGTAAGCTTTCAAAGGCCCTCTTATATGCTCATTTGAGGTTAGGTTTTCCAAAACCCACTCCCCGTTTTTTTCAATGTAGCAATGGCCCGCAATGAGCCCCAGTTTTGGATCATTTTTGTAATGTTCTGCTATGGTTTCTAAATAATTTTTTGGAAAAACTAAATCAGCATCAAATTTACAAACTACGTCATAATCTTGATCCAGCTGCTCATATCCTTTGTAAAATGCAGTAATGATTTTTTCGCCAGGCAAATGTTTGTCAGAGGATTGATGTTGAACGATATCAATAAATGCATATTGTTTTTTTAACGTATCTACAATTTTTGGAGTTTTATCAGTAGAATTATCGTCTACAACAATAATTTTTTTTGGAAGTAATGATTGCTCAGCTAAGGAAATCAAGCAATTTTCTATAAATGCTTCTTCATTGTGTGCCGGTATGACAATGTAAAATCTCACTTTCTTTCAGCGTAAACGATATAAAATCTCTTTGTGAAATACCTTAAAATAGGACGAATTCCTATTTTTTTTGTTGGATTAGTCCATTTTTCTCTTGAAATAATTGTCCACCCCGCTTTTTCTAGTAACCAATCAAACTGCCAGTCTTCAAATTCATGAAAGTGGCGATCGCGCATATCAGTTTTACTTTTATAGGCATTTGAAAACCAAAGTTTTAGTGGTACACTTGCAATAAGTTTGTTGGCTTTTATTTCCTTTAAAACAACAAAAGCCGAAACGAGGTGTTCAAAAATTTCAAAGGCTGTAACAACATCTGCACTGCTATTTTGAATCGACGAACAATCAAGATCAAGGTCTTCACCATTTGTGTTTGTTACTGTAAAACCGTTTGATTTTAATATATCAGAAAGTGGGTTTTCAACACCCAAATCAAAAATCTTCTCTTTTTTACTTATGTGCTGTTTGACAAAGTCAAGAGTCAAATTATAACGTCTTGTTGGGAAGTTGTTTTCGTACATTTAATATTTATAAACAATAGCGTTGATGTGCATACCAGCGCCTACGCTAGCAAATATAATAATATCGCCTTTATTGAGATTGTGATTATTTACTTCTCCTTTTCTAATGAGGTCGAAAAGTGTAGGAACTGTGGCTACTGAACTGTTGCCAAGTTTATGTATGGTCATGGGCATGATTCCATCTGGTACAGGAGTTTTGTAAAGTCTATAAAAACGTTTTACGATGGCTTCATCCATTTTTTCGTTTGCTTGATGAATAAGTATTTTCTTCACATCTTGTATGGAATAGCCACTTTTATCAAGACAATTTTTTAGTGCTGCTGGCACATTATTCAAGGCAAATTCATAGATTTTTCTTCCATACATTTTGATATATCGTACATCTTCGTTCTGTGTTTTATCATTAGAGTTCCCAAAAAACAAATGATAGACTTCATCATGGGTGTATGATGCAGATTCATGTGAAATAATTCCTCCTTCTTCTTCAGAAGCTTCAACTATTGTTGCACCAGCACCATCGGCATAAATCATAGAGTCACGATCAAAAGGGTCGACAACTCTAGATAGAGTTTCTGCACCAATGACCAAACAGCGTTTTGCCATTCCAGCTTTGATGAATGCTTGTGCTTGAACAACGCCTTCTACCCAACCAGGACATCCAAAAAGGATATCATAAGCTACACATTTTGGGCTTTTTATTTTTAAAAGATGTTTAATTCTTGCGGCTAGACATGGAAGAATATCGCTTTGTATGGCGCTGTGCTTAACATCGCCAAAGTTATGAGCACAAATAATGTAATCTAACGTTTCAGGGTCAATTTTAGCATCGGATAGTGCTTTTTCTGCTGCAAAAGCTCCTAGATCTGAAGCAGTGAGATTTTTATTAGCATAACGCCTTTCAGAAATACCAGTAATAGCTTTAAACTTTTCAACAACGATATCTGTTGGTGTGTCAATTGCTTCGCCTTCTATGGTAAAGAATTCGCGATCTTGAAAATCGTTGTTTTTTTGGATTAATTCAGGAATATAACTACCTGTCCCCGTAATTCGAATACTCATTTTTTTGTTTTAGTTATACTTCGGCGTATTCATCAATTGGGGCGCATGTACAGATTAAATTTCGATCTCCATAGGCATCATCTACACGACGTACAGCTGGCCAAAATTTATCTTCTTTAATGTATGATAGTGGAAAAGCGGCTGTAGCTCTGCTGTAAGGATAATCCCATTGATCGTGACACACCATTTCTTGAGTATGTGGAGCGTTTTTTAGAGGGTTATTGGTGTCAGATTTACTTGCATCTTCGATTTCTTGTCGAATAGAAATCATGGCATCACAAAAACGATCCATTTCTGCTTTACTTTCGCTTTCAGTAGGTTCAATCATCATTGTACCAGCAACTGGAAACGAAACTGTAGGTGCATGAAATCCATAATCCATCAATCGTTTTGCAATATCTGTAACTTCAATGCCATTTGTTTTAAATGCTCGACAATCTATAATCATTTCGTGTGCCGCTCGACCTTGTTCTCCAGTGTAAAGGGTTTGGAAGTGTCCTTTTAAGCGCTCTTTGATGTAGTTTGCATTTAAAATAGCCACCTTGGTCGACTGTGTTAATCCTTCAGCGCCAAGCATTTTTATGTAGCCATACGAAATTAAACATGCAAGTGCTGATCCAAAAGGAGCTCCAGAAATTGATGTAATAGCTTTTGTTCCACCTGTTTCAATAATTGGGTTTCCTGGTAAAAAAGGTGTCAGTTGTTCGGCAACACAAATTGGTCCAACACCAGGTCCGCCGCCACCATGTGGGATAGCAAAAGTTTTATGTAGATTGAGGTGACAAACATCAGCGCCAATTTTCCCTGGATTTGTTAGTCCAACTTGAGCATTCATGTTAGCACCGTCCATGTACACCTGTCCGCCATTGTCATGAATGATTTGTGTAATTTCTTTTATTTCAGACTCGTAAACGCCATGGGTGGAAGGGTAAGTCACCATGAGCGCTGCTAGATTTTCTTTGTGTATTGTTGCTTTTTCGCGCAAATCATCAACGTCTATATTTCCATTTTCAGATGATTTTGTAACAACAACTTTCATACCTGCCATTACAGCACTCGCGGGGTTTGTTCCGTGAGCAGACGATGGAATAATACATATATTTCTGTGATGATCACCACGAGATTCGTGATAGGCTCTAATGGTCATTAGTCCTGCAAATTCGCCTTGAGCACCAGAATTTGGTTGTAAAGATGTCCCGGAAAACCCAGTGATTTCATTGAGTTGTTTTTGTAAAGTAGATAAAACTTCTGTGTAGCCTTCCACTTGATTTGCAGGAGCAAAAGGATGGATATTTCCCCAATTTGACCAACTTAATGGCAACATTTCTACGGCTGCATTTAGCTTCATTGTACATGACCCTAATGGAATCATAGAGTAGTTTAGCGCCAAATCTTTACGTTCCAAACGCTTTATATAACGCATCAATTCAGTTTCTGAATGATAAGAATTAAAAACAGAATTTGTTAAAAATTCTGATTTTCTTACGTGATTATTGGGGGATCTATTTTCAGGTGATGTATCAGTTTTTATTGTTGTGTTTAAAGCTTCTGAAAAAACAATAAGAATAGCTTCAATATCCTTTTTAGTAGTTGTCTCATTGACAGAAATTGAAATGGTTTTGGCATTAGGATAAAAGAAATTTATCTCATGCTTTAATGCTATCTCTTGTATTTTTTTTGCATCCTCAACTTCGATCTGTATCGTATCAAAAAATGATGAATATTTTAATTTTAAATTTGAATTTGTTAATGAATTGGCTAAAAGAACAGCATTTTGATGAACTTTATTTGCAATGTATTTTAGACCTTTTGGGCCGTGGTATACAGCATACATTCCTGCCATGACTGCCAATAAAACTTGTGCTGTACATATGTTGGAAGTTGCACGATCTCTTTTGATGTGCTGCTCTCTAGTTTGAAGAGCCATTCTTAAAGCACGTTCGCCATTCATATCTTTTGTAACCCCAATGATACGTCCTGGGATATGACGTTTGTAGGCTTCCTTTGTAGCAAAATAAGCAGCGTGAGGCCCCCCATAACCCATTGGAATTCCAAAACGCTGTGTGGTTCCAACAACAACATCTGCACCTAGTTGACCTGGTGCTTCAAGTGCAACTAAACTTAGGAAATCTGCCGCAACGGCAACTTTAATATTGTTTGAATTAGCTTTTGAAATAAATGATTTCAAATCCATTATTTTCCCAGATGCTCCAGGGTATTGAACAAGTGCTCCAAAATAGTCTGAATCAAAATTAAATTCGTCTGAATTTCCAACGATGAGTTCTATTCCAATAGGAATTGCTCTTGTTTTTAGTACAGCAAGCGTTTGAGGGAATATATCTTCTGCAACAAAAAATTTCACTACACCAGCTTTTACATCAGCACGTTCCCTCACGGCAAACAAAAGCGCCATGGCCTCAGCCGCAGAAGTGCTTTCGTCAAGTAATGATGCATTAGCCAATTCCATCCCTGTTAAGTCTGTTACCATTGTTTGAAAGTTCAACAATGCTTCAAGACGTCCTTGAGCAATTTCTGCTTGGTAGGGTGTGTAAGCGGTATACCAACCAGGGTTTTCTAAAATATTTCTTTGGATTACTGCAGGTAAATTGGATGGATTATACCCCATTCCAATGTAAGACTTAAAAACTTTATTTTTAGAGCCAAGTTCATGAATATGTTCCAAAAATTCTTGCTCGCTTAAAGGTAAATCTAGATTTAAATTAGTTTGCAATCTTATGTTGTTAGGAACAGTTTGATCTATTAATTCATCCATTGAATCTACTCCAATTACATCTAACATTTCTTTTAAATGATCTAAGTTTGGACCTATATGCCTTTGCGAAAAAATATCTGGGTTCATATTTATGATGATTAAATAAAAAACAAAATTACGGCTTTTTTCATGCTTTTTTTTGTTAATAAATTAAAGTTTTTAACCGATTTTTAAGCTTATCAACAGTTTGGTTATTTTTGCACTGTGGGATTTTTCAAACGAATTTTTAAATTTTATATAAATAGTAGCTTACATGTGGCCTGTTCTGTGTTAGCCCTCAGTCATTTAATTATTCTAAAAACAAATTTTTCTGTTGATTTCTTCTTTTTGTTTTCTCTTTTTTTTGCCACCGTTTTCGGCTATAACTTTGTTAAGTATTTTGGCTTAGCCAAATTTCACTACAGATCTCTAACGACAAAACTCAAAGAGATTCAAATACTTAGTATATTGTGTGTTTTTGGATTTACAATTTGTTTTCTTCAATTAAAATCAAATGTGCAATGGAGTCTACTTTTTTTAGGGATAATTACATTCTTTTACGCCATGCCACTAAAGTGGTTTTCTAACAATAGTCTTAGAAAAATCAGTGGGCTAAAAATATACATCATTGCCTTTGTTTGGGCAATTACAACCGCATTATTACCACAGTTAAATGGTGGTTTGGAGGTTTTTGAACTTAATTATATATGGGTATTAGAACGCTTTATTTTTATTTTTATCCTTATGTTACCTTTCGAAATTAGAGACATGAATTTTGATGATTTAAAGCTTTCTACAATTCCACAAAAAATAGGGTTGTTCAACACCAAAAAATTAGCTTATTTTGGAATTTTAGTATTAATTTTCTTTTTGTACAGTAATACAAGTAAATTAGAAATTATATCAACATCAATAATGTTGACGATATTATGCGTTTTCATCGTTAAAAGTCGCCCTCAAAACTCATTTTATTACACTGCATTTTGGGTTGAAGCTTTACCTATCTTTTGGTGGTTGATGTCAATCAGTTTAGAAATTCTACACGAGTCCGGCACGCTCTAAAAGGGCTTTGTTGCTGGCATCTTTTCCTCTAAATTTTTTGTACAAAACAAGTGGATTTTCTGTGCCGCCTTGACTCAAAATATGACGCTTTAAATTATCAGCAATTTTAGCATCAAAAATATTTTTATTCTTAAAGTAGGCAAACGCATCAGCATCTAAAACTTCGGCCCATTTGTAGCTGTAATATCCCGAAGAATAACCGCCCTGGAAAATATGAGCAAAAGCTGTAGACATACAATTTTCTGCAACGTCTGGATACAGTTGTGTTGAAGAAAACACTTCTTTTTCATGTGTTTTTATACACTTTATGGTAGTAGGGTTTTTTCCATGCCAACTCATATCTAAAAGGCCAAAACTGAGTTGACGAACTGTTTGCATTCCTTGCTGAAATTTTCCAGCAGCTTTAATTTTATCAATCCATTCCATTGGAATCAATTCTCCGGTTTGATAATGCTTTGCAAACAAGCTCAAGGCTTCTTTTTCGTAGCACCAATTTTCCATCAATTGGCTTGGGAGTTCCACAAAATCCCATGCTACACTTGTCCCTGAAAGACTAGGGTAGGTGGTATTGGCCAATATCCCATGAAGCGCATGTCCAAATTCATGAAATAGTGTTGTAACTTCATTAAAAGTAAGTAAAGAAGGTTTTGTTTTTGTGGGTTTTGTTAAGTTGCAAACAATAGAAACGTGTGGTCTTTCATTTGTGCCATTCAGAATATACTGAGGTTTAAAAGATGTCATCCAGGCACCACTTCTCTTACCTTGTCTTGGAAAAAAATCGGCATAAAAAATAGCTACAAAATTTGAATTTTGATCTAAGACTTTGTAAGTCATTACATCCTCATGATAAATATCAATGTTATTTAATTTTTCGAATTTTAGCCCAAATAGTTTTTTGGCAATCAAAAAAGCACCTTCAATTACATTTTCTAGTTTAAAATAAGGTTTCAATTGTGCGTCGTCAATATCAAAAAGCTTCTTTTTTAGAAGCTCCGAATAATATGTACCATCCCATTTTTGAAGTTCTTCAATGCCATCATTTTTGTAAGCAAAAGCACTTAAAGTTTCAAATTCTTTTTTGGCAAAAGGTGTTGCTTTTTCAAGCAAATCATTTAAAAAATGAATGACCTTTTCGGGTGTTTTGGCCATACGTTCTTCCAAAACATAATGGGCATGGGTTTTATAGCCTAAAAGCGCTGCACGTTGTTGACGAAGATTAGCGATACCCAAAACAATACTTTGGTTATCAAGCTCATCGTTCTGAAATCCTTTTTTTCCAAATGCACATGAAAGTTTTTCGCGTAGTTTACGATTTTTCGCATAGGTCATGAAGGGGATATAGCTTGGATAATCTAAACTTATAATCCAACCCTTTTTTTGTTTTTTTTCGGCACGTAATTTTGCGGCTTCTTTTTCATCTTCAGGTAGTCCATCTAAGTCTGATTCTTCTGTAATATGAAGTTCATATCGATTCGTTTCAGCCAGCAGATGTTCGCCAAAAGTTAGTTTTAAACCACTCAAGGATTTATCAATTTCTCTTAACTTTTCTTTTTCATCTGAATTGAGTATAGCACCATTTCTTGAAAAGCTTTTATATTTTTTTTCTAAAAGTTGCTGTTGCTCTAATGTTAATTTTAAATTATTTTTTTGTTCAAAAACAGTTTTTATTTTTTGAAAAAGAACTTCATTTAGAGCAACATCGTTTGAAAACTCTGAAAGCAATGGAGATACTTCTTGAGCAATTTTTTGAATCTCATCGTTAGTTTCTGCAGCATTAAGATTGAAAAATAAACTTGAAATCCGTTCTAATTCCAGCCCTGAAAATTCTAAAGCTTCAATTGTATTTTCGAATGTAGGCGGATCATTATTTTCACAAATAGAGGTAATGATTGCTTTAGCTTTTTCAATTGCAGTTTTAAAAGCAGGCAAAAAATCACTTGTATTTACTTTAGAAAAAGGCGCAGTTCCATACGGAGTTTCAAAACGCTTGTTCAGAATATTCATGGGAGACGGTTCTTCTGAATTAGTAATTTAATTTTTTTGAAGCATCTTCAACCTTGACTTTTAGTCCTTCTTTATAGAGTTGAATTTTATCATGAACACATTTGTCTGAAGCACCTATAATTTGTGCCGCTAAAATCCCTGCATTTTTTGCTCCATTTAGTGCCACAGTGGCAACGGGTACGCCACCAGGCATTTGCAAAATAGATAGAATAGAATCCCAGCCATCAATAGAGTTGCTCGACTTTACAGGAACACCAATTACAGGGAGTGGGCTTATAGCTGCAATCATTCCAGGAAGATGCGCCGCGCCGCCAGCACCTGCAATAATCACTTTTAGTCCTCTTTTGTGTGCGGTTGATCCATATTCCATTAATTTTTCTGGTGTACGATGAGCCGAAACAATATCGACTTCAATATCAATATCGAAACTTTTTAGTATTTCTACTGCTTCTTTCATGACAGGCATATCGCTATCGCTTCCCATAATGATTCCTACTTGTGCCATATTATTTGCTTATTACTTTGATGGTTTCTTTGACTTGTTGTGCAATTGCACGTGCCTCATTTATTTCGGGGTGAACAATGGTAACATGCCCCATTTTTCTAAAAGGACGTGTTTCTTTTTTACCATAAATGTGTGGGGTAACACCATTTAATTTTAAAATCTTTTCTATGTTTTCATAAACTACTAATCCTCGATAGCCCTCTGCACCGACAAGATTGACCATAACACCGCTTACTTTGTTTTCTGTTTCACCTAGTGGCAAATTTAAAACTGCACGAAGGTGTTGTTCAAACTGAGATGTATAACTGGCCTCAATAGTCTGATGTCCAGAATTATGTGGTCTTGGAGCTACTTCGTTGATCAGGATTTCATCATTTTCTGTAAGAAATAATTCTACAGCTAAAAGCCCAACATGATGAAACGCTGCTGCAGTTCTTAGGGCAACAAGCTCGGCTTTTTTTGTAATATTTTTTGAAATTCGTGCAGGGCATAATACATATTCTACTTGATTAGCTTCAGGGTGAAATTCCATCTCCACAACGGGGTAGGCCTTAACCTCTCCATCTGGTGTTCTCGCTACTGTTACGGCAAGTTCTTTTTTGAAAGGCACTAAAGTTTCAGCAATACATTCTACGTTTGGAAGTTCACCCAAATCAGTTATAGTGCGAACAATTTTCACACCCTTTCCGTCATAACCAAATTGTGCACTTTTCCAAACAAAAGGCAAGGGTTGTACGTTGTGTTTTATAGCTCTTTTGAGTTCGTCTATGTATGCATATCTTTTAAAATCTGCGGTAGGCAAACCGTGATCTACATAAAAAAGTTTTTGTTTTGCTTTGTTTTGAATTGTAGCCAAAGTTTCAGCTGACGGATAAACCTTTACGCCTTCTTTTTCGAGGGCACTAAGCGCATCCACATTTACGTTTTCAATTTCAATAGTAAGGGTGTCTACTTTTTTTCCAAATTCAAAAACAGTATCGAAATCCATAAGATCTCCAACAAAAAATTCGTTGCATGCTATTTTACAAGGCGCTTCAGGATTTGGGTCTAAAACACATGTGTATATGTCAAATTTTCTAGTGTTGTAGAGGAGCATTTTCCCAAGTTGTCCACCGCCTAATATACCGACTTTATGTTGTGAAGAGAAAACGTGCATATTTGTCAAAATTGCTAAAGTTTAATTCTAATACAAAAATACACTTTAAAATGGAATCTTGCATAAAAACCCTTTTTAACCTTTGTAATTAATTATCTTTGTGGCCGAATATTAATTCTTTCATGAATTTATTCTTTAATTTTTATCATAACAGTCAAACAATAGCATGAAAAACATTGTATTATTTGGCCCTCCAGGTGCAGGGAAGGGCACACAAGCCAATTTTTTAAAAGAGACATATGATCTTGTGCATATTTCAACAGGGGATGTCTTTCGATATAATATAAAAAACCAAACAGATTTAGGACTTTTAGCTAAATCTTACATGGATAAAGGTGGGCTTGTGCCAGATCAAGTAACTATAGATATGCTTGGCGATGTTGTGGCCAATACACCAGATGCCAATGGATTTATTTTTGATGGTTTTCCTAGAAATACTTTTCAAGCTGAAGCATTAGATGATATTTTGAAAACATACAATGCTGAGGTCAATGCCATGATTGCTTTGGAGGTAGATGACGAAGTATTGGTCAAAAGACTCTTAAAAAGAGGTGAAACTAGTGGAAGATCTGATGATTCTTCAGAAGAAATTGTTCGTAATCGAATAAAAATTTATTATAATGAAACCGCTATTTTGAAATCTTTTTACGATCAAAAAGGGAAGTATCATGGAGTAAATGGTGTTGGCGATATTGATACAATAACTCAGCGTCTCAATGCTGTGATAGATACTCTATAAATATAACAGATGACTGAAGGCAATTTTGTTGATTATATAAAATTATATGCATGCTCTGGAAATGGGGGTAAAGGTTCAGTTCATCTCCATCGTGAAAAATACATTACCAAAGGAGGTCCAGATGGAGGAGATGGTGGTCGTGGAGGTCATGTGATCTTTCGAGGAAATGAAAATTTATGGACCTTACATCATCTTAAATTTAAAAAACATTTTAGAGCAGGTCATGGTGAGCATGGAAGCAAAAGCAGAAGTACTGGCGCAGACGGAACAGACGTATTTGCAGAAGTTCCTCTTGGAACGATTGTTCGCGATACCGAAACTAATGCTATTTTGTTTGAAATTACAGAGCATAATCAAGAAGTAATATTGTGTGAAGGCGGAAAAGGTGGCCGTGGAAACTGGCATTTTAAGTCCCCAACAAACCAAACCCCGCGCTATGCACAGCCGGGTATGCCATCTGAAGAGAAGTATGTAACCGTAGAATTAAAAATCCTTGCTGATGTTGGACTTGTTGGATTTCCTAATGCGGGAAAATCAACTTTACTATCTGTAATCACTTCGGCAAAGCCAAAAATTGCCGATTATGAATTCACAACCCTAAAACCTAATTTGGGGATTGTAGAATATAGAGATTTTCAATCTTTTGTTATGGCCGATATTCCTGGAATTATTGAAGGCGCGGCAGAAGGAAAAGGTCTTGGGCATTATTTTTTAAGACATATCGAACGCAATTCTATTTTGCTGTTTCTTATTCCTGCAGATGCCGATGATATAAAAAATCAATATGATATTTTGCTGGATGAACTCAGGCGATACAATCCAGAAATGTTAGACAAAGAACGTTTGGTAGCCATTTCAAAAAGTGATTTACTTGACGAAGAACTAGAGGCTGAACTTAAGCAAATTTTGGATAATGAATTAACTGTTGATTATGTGTTTATTTCATCAGTAGCTCAAAAAGGAATTGTAGAGTTGAAGGATCTTCTTTGGAAGCAATTAAATATCTAAATATTAAATTTGGATTCATTTTTGATTATAATTAGCATCACCTCGTAATATGATGAAACGACACTATTTTATATTGATTTTTTGTTTTCCAATTTTGATTTTTAGTCAAGAAATTCCCAACGATTTTTATGCATTGTGGACTTCAAAATCATACGACAAATTAACTCCAAAACTAAAACAGTTTATTGCTTTACACCCTACAAACTATAGAGCTATAGAGCTTCTGGGAGATGTGTATGGAGATAAGCTCGATTGGAACTCTGCAGCATATTATTATGAAAAATTAGTTCAAGCGAAACCAAGTGTAGCAAATTACCATTATAAGTATGCTGGTGTTTTGGGACAAAAAGCAAAAGAGAGTTCACGATTTGATGCATTTGGTTTGATTAACCAAGTGAAAAAGTCATTTTCTCAAGCTGCGATACTAGATTCTAAGCATTGGGAAGTTCGCTGGGCACTAGTAGAGCTATATGTTCAATTACCTGCTTTTTTGGGTGGAAGTTATAAAAAAGCACTTGCATATGCCGAAGAATTAGAATCCATTTCAAAAATCAATGGCTATTTTGCCAAAGCCTATATTTATGAACACAAAAAGGATATAGATCAATACAATATTTTTGCAAAAAAAGGAGTGAATCTTCGTCAAACAATCTCGTGTTTAAAGCAAGATAAATTACATACAGAATGTAAAACCCATAACAATTCACTCCATTATGATCTTGCTTTAGCCTGTATTACATCAGAATTAGATTTGAACTCTTCAATATTTTTATTGAAAAAATATGTTTCTAAATATAATCTTATTGATAGAGCCCCTCTCGAAATGGCGCATTATCAATTGGCTCAGTTGTATTTAAAACAACAAAAAGGAGATGAGGCTCTACAACATTTGGAGGTTTCACTAAAATTGAACCCAAAATTTGATTTAGCAAAAAATGAGAAAAAGCGTATTTTAATGTCTATGACCAATTAAAATTTTGTGTACTCTGCGTATATTTACCTTATTAAAATAAATTTTTATGAATGTTCATTTTATAGCTATTGGTGGAGCAGCTATGCACAACTTGGCGCTGGCCTTGCATCAAAAAGGAATGCATGTTACAGGAAGTGATGATGTAATTTTTGAACCTTCAAAATCTAGATTAGATGCTCGTGGTTTATTGCCAAATAAAATGGGATGGTTTCCAGAAAAGATTACTTCGTCTATAGATGCAATAATTTTGGGAATGCATGCAAAGGCTGATAATCCAGAACTCATTAAAGCACAAGAACTGGGGCTAAATATTTTTTCATATCCCGAATTTATTTATGAGCAGTCCAAAAATAAAACGCGTGTAGTTATTGGCGGAAGTCATGGAAAAACAACCATTACTGCAATGATTTTACATGTTTTGAATTATCATGACAAAGCCGTTGATTTCATGGTTGGAGCACAACTAGAGGGCTTTGATGTTATGGTTCAATTGACCGATGACAATGATTTTATTGTATTAGAAGGAGATGAATATTTAAGCTCTCCAATTGACCTTCGTCCAAAGTTTCATCATTACAAACCAAACATTGCATTGTTGAGTGGAATTGCTTGGGATCACATTAATGTTTTTCCGACTTTTGAAGACTACAAAAAACAATTTTCCATTTTTACAGACTGTATCATTGAAGGAGGGAGTATTTCGTATAATATTGAGGATCAAAATGTTAAAGCAATAGTTGAAGCGAGTGAAAACCCAATTCGCAAGTTTCCATACGAAACGCCACAACATACTATTGATAATGGTACTACATATTTGGAAACCCCAGAAGGTCCTATGCCTTTAGAAATATTTGGCCAACATAATTTAAATAATCTCGCAGGAGCAAAATGGATTTGTCAACATATGGGAATTGATGAGTTAGATTTTTATGAAGCCATTGTAACTTTTACAGGAGCAGACAAACGCTTAGAAAAAATTGTTGAGCATCAATCTTCGGTAATTTTCAAGGATTTTGCTCATGCACCCAGTAAAGTGAAAGCCACAACTAATGCGGTAAAACATCAATATCCGCAACGGCGTTTGCTGGCGTGTTTGGAATTGCACACTTATAGTAGTCTTAACGAGAATTTTTTATCAGAATATGTTAATACATTAACATCCGCAGATGAGGCGGTGGTTTTTTATTCGCCTTCTGCATTAAAAATTAAACAATTAAAACCCATTAGTTCAGAACAAATTGCTAATGCTTTTCAGCATAAGAATTTGACAATTTATACAGACCCGATTGAGTTCCAAGAGTTTCTAAAAACTCAAAACTATTCCAACACAGCATTGCTGCTTATGAGTTCCGGAAATTATGGTGGTTTGAATTTTGATACACTTCAAAATTTGATGATTTAATTTTTAATTTCACTATAAATTCAAATATTATGCTCCAAAATTCTATGACAATAAAACAATGGTCTGAAGCCGACAAACCGAGAGAAAAACTTCGAGATAATGGCGCTCGTTTTTTGAGTGATGCCGAACTTTTGGCCATCATTATTGGCTCTGGCACACGGGACATGAACGCAGTAGATTTATCAAAAATTGTACTGTCTAATGTAAATTACAATTTAAATGGATTGGGAAAACTTACTTTATCTCAACTTACTCATTTTAAGGAAATTGGCGAAGCCAAAGCCATAAAAATTATGGCTACTATGGAGCTCGGCCGTCGCCATAAAATGGCTGCAGTTAAGCATCAAAATAAAGTCACTTCCAGCATATCGGTTTTCAATTTGATGCAGCCTTTGTTGGGTGCTTTAAATCATGAGGAATTTTGGGTACTGTATTTAAATAATTCCAATAAAATTGTAACCAAAATTCAATTAAGCAAAGGAGGTATTACAGCCACTGTTGTCGACGTGCGCTTGGTATTAAAAAAGGCCTTAGAAGTTGGTGCCATTTCTATAATATTGGTTCATAATCATCCTTCTGGGACGCTTCAAACTAGTCAATCTGATATCAATCTAACTAAAAAACTAAAAATAGCTGCCCAAACATTAGAGATAAAGGTGCTTGACCACATTATTGTCACAGAAAAAACTTATTTTAGTTTTACTGATGAAAAAATGCTTTAATGCTACTCATTTATACACCAAAAATAACCGGTAGACTCAAGTTTGTATTTAAACAAATTTGCACTCGTATTTTGGGAATACCAATCGATTTTACTTCTGTTATTGAAGTTTTTATAGCACATTCTGGGCCGAAAATGTCTTATGGTGCTCAACCTTTAGGCTCAGAATTTTTTGTAAAAAGTAATGGTTTGCTATTTGAACAAGGACTTTCGGATGTAGAAATCAGTGTTCAGAAATGGGATAATACCAAGTGTTTTTTTTATGTTGGAGAAAAGAGTAGTTTACCATTCGATATTTTTTCTGCCGCATTTTTATTATTGAGTAGATACGAAGAATACTTACCTCATGTTAAAGATGAATACGGCCGATTTACTAAAGAACATAGCATAGCTTATCAACATAAATTTTTACATCAACCCGTTGTAGATTTGTGGGCCTATAAATTAAAAGCAGCACTTGAAGACTATTTTCCTGAAATTACTTTTCAAAAAAGATCATTTAATATCCATCCAATTATAGATGTACCGATGGCCTATTTTTTTAAAAATAAAGGTCTTTTGCGTACTATTGGTGGTTTCTTTTCTGATATTACTCAGCTAAAATTTAGGAATTTTTATGACCGTTTCCTTGTTCTTTTTGGATTAAAGAAAGATCCCTACAACACTTTTAATTATATTATAAATCGCCATAAAAAATCAAAACAAAAATTTGATGTTTTCTTTTTGGTAGGAGATTATTCAACTTATGACAAGAGTGTCAATTTGAACAAAAAAGAGTTTGTAACTCATATTAAGTCCATAAGAGATTATTGTAATGTAGGTTTAAAGTCCTCTTTTTTAGCACTGGACGATTTTGAAAAATTAAAAGAAGAAAAAAATCGTTTGGACGCTGTTATAAATTCTCATACGACCAAAGCTCGGGCCTCTTTCTCAAAGGTTAATCTCCCAACAACCTTTCGCCATTATGTCGATTTAGAAATTCAATCTGATTTTTCAATGGGTTATCCAGATACAATTGGTTTCAGAGCGGGAACTTGCACGCCTTTCTTGTTTTATGATTTAGACTTTGAAGTACAAACCCCTCTGATGATTCATCCTTACCAATTAATGGATTTTTCACTTTTAGACCATACGTCTTTATTAGACAAAAAAGAAACGTTAATTCGAGCCATTCAAGAAGTTAAAAATGTTAACGGAACATTTACTCCAATATTTCATAACTATACTTTTAGTGGATGGGATCGTTGGACCGATTTTAAAACTTTATTTAATATTATTTTAGATTCTCCACATGATGTATCAACATAAAAAACATTTATTTTTTGACTTGGATCACACGCTTTGGGATTTTGATAAAAACTCAGCTTTGACTTTTGATAAAATCTTTAATATTAATAATATCCAAGTGGAATTAGAGGAGTTTTTAAAGGTTTATATGCCTATAAATTTGGCCTATTGGAAATTGTATCGTGAAGAAAAAATAGACAAAAACAGTTTGCGTTTTGCACGACTGAAAGATGCTTTTGATGCACTTGAAATTCAAATGAGTACGCGCCTGATTTATAAACTATCAGATGAATATATTACTTTTCTTTCAACTTTTAATCATCTTTTTGAGGGAACAATTCAAATTTTAGACTACTTAAAACCCAATTACACTCTTCATATAATTACCAATGGATTTAAAGAAGTACAGCATGGGAAACTGAACAAATCAGGAATTGCACATTATTTTGAAACGGTAACCAATTCTGAGATGGTTGGGGTAAAAAAACCAAACCCAAAAATATTTAAACACGCTTTATCTGTGGCCAAAGCCTCGCCTGACGAAAGCCTTATGATTGGTGATAATCTTGAAGCGGATATTTTAGGTGCGATAAATTTTGGAATTGATGCGCTGTGTTTTAATTATCACAAAGATTCTATTCCTCAACATATTGATAGCATTGACGAACTTTTAGAGCTTAAACGTTATCTGTAGTTTTAAAATAATAATTATATTGATGTAAAATTTAGAACAACATGAAATATTTATCACCCTTATTTGTTTTCTTTTTGATACTTTCTCAAAATGCAGTTTTTTGTCAAAATGACATTAATAATTATAAATATGTTTCCGTGCCAGACCGATTTGATTTTTTAAATTCTGCAGATCAATACCAAGTCAATTCACTAACAAAATTTCTATTAAAGAAAAATGGATTTTTGGTTCTAGACACATCTTCTAACTATCCAGATGATCTTGTAAATAATCGTTGTTTGTTGTTGAATATCAATGTAGAAAAGCTAAAAGGATTTTTAAATACCAAACTTGAAGTTCAATTTAGAAACTGTAAAAATGAACTTGTTTTTAAATCAGCTATTGGAACTTCCAAATTGAAAGATTTCAAGAAAGGACATCATGCAGCACTTAGAGCAGCATTTGAATCTGTTGCTGAGCTGAACTATAGTTATAAAACACCTATTTCAGCTTAAGCCATTGAGAAAACACCTGTGCCAACCCCTGTTGAGGTCATAACACCGCCTGCGCCACCAAAAGTTGCTACAACATCTTCTGTTCCATCAGTACCACCAACTCCAGATGATGTTACAAAAGATATTTCTAAGGTTAAAATAACTCCAACAGATTATGGTTTTAAAGTCATTGATAAGTCAACTTCTACGATTTTACACACACTTCATGCTACTATTTACGATGGTGTTTTTCTTATAGACAATCTATCAGGGATTGTTTATAAACGTGGTAATCAATGGGTTAGAGAATTTGTTGTCAATCAAAAAATTGTGATTGAACCTCTGTTAAAATAAATCATTAGTAATCGTATTTATCTTTCCAACGCTGCTTCAAAAATTCTTTTTGTGCATGTTCACGAGAATTATTTCCTGGCATATAGAATTTTGAATTTTCTAGACCTTCAGGCATAAATTCTTGAGCAACAAAATTATGTTCGTAGTTGTGAGCATATTTATAGTCTTCACCATACCCAAGAGTTTTCATAAGTTCAGTGGGTGCATTTCGTATGTCTAGAGGGACACTAAGATTTCCTGTGTTTTTTACAGCATCTAAAGCGTGATTAATGGCCATGTAGGCGGCATTACTTTTTGGAGAACATGCCATATAAGTAGCACATTGGCTAAGTATGATTCGTGCTTCTGGCATCCCAATAGAGGCCACTACCTGCATTGTGGAATTGGCCATAACAAGTGCTGTAGGATTTGCATTTCCAATATCTTCACTAGCCAAAATTAAGAGGCGTCTAGCAATAAATTTCACATCTTCACCGCCCTCAAGCATACGGGCAAGCCAATATACAGCAGCATTCGGATCGCTACCTCGAATAGATTTTATAAAAGCCGAAACAATATCATAATGTTGTTCCCCAGTTTTGTCGTAAAGAACCAAATTGTTTTGCACTTTTTCGGTTACTAATGTGTTTGTTATTTCAATTTTATCGGAGGTATCAGCGTTGATAATTAGCTCAAAAATATTGAGTAATTTTCGTGCATCTCCCCCCGAAAGTCGAATTAATGCATCAGTTTCTTTTAGTTTTATTTTTTTTGTTGATAAGATTTCATCATTTGTAATGGCGCGCTGCAATAAGGTTTCTAAATCTTTTTTTCCAAAAGGGTTTAAAGTGTATACTTGACAACGAGAGAGCAGGGCAGAAATGACTTCAAAACTAGGATTTTCTGTGGTTGCACCAATGAGTGTTACCCATCCTTTTTCTACAGCTTGAAGCAGTGAATCTTGTTGTGATTTACTAAAACGATGAATTTCATCAATAAATAAAATAGGATTTTTGGTAGTAAAAAGTCCTCCACTTTGTTTGGCTTTTTCAATAACCACTCGAACATCTTTCACACCAGAATTTATAGCACTTAGAGTGTAAAAAGGCCGATCGGATTCTTTAGCAATAATGGTCGCTAGAGTCGTTTTTCCAATTCCTGGAGGCCCCCACAAAATCATGGAGGGGATAAGTCCTTGTTTCAAACCTTGTGTGAGTGCGCCTTGCGGTCCCACCAAATGTTGCTGACTAATATAGTCCGATAATGAATTTGGACGCAAACGTTCGGCAAGTGGTGTGTTCATATTACAAATTAAATCATTTTTTTAAGTTATTTCAACTTTTGTATTTTTATGTTTATGAAATCTGAATCATCATTTCGATTTACCACTGGCGTTTTGGGCTATCCAATTCTATTTGTTCTTCTCATTTGGATTGTTTTTTGGGCAGAATTACGTTTTGGTTTACAGTTTAAATATTTAGGCATTTATCCGCGTACAATAGAAGGATTGATAGGGATAGTTTTTAGTCCTTTAGTGCATGGTTCTTTATCGCATTTATATCACAATAGTATACCTTTATTTATTCTTTCCATGGCTTTATTTTATTTCTATAGACCACTAGCGTGGAAATTTATTTTTGTTGGAATTCTCCTCTCAGGATTTTTAACATGGTGTATTGGCACCTCTGCTTATCATATCGGTTCGAGTGGGCTAATTTATGTTTTAATGAGTTTTTTGTTATTTAAAGGGCTTTTTTCCAAACATTTTCGACTCATTGCACTATCGCTTGTTGTGGTTTTTCTTTATGGTGGGATGCTATGGTATATTTTTCCTATAAGAGAAAAAATGTCTTGGGAAGGACATTTATCAGGGTTTATTGTTGGGTTGATGTTTGCTTTACTATTTAAAACAGCTGTAGCTCAACCGGAACAATTTGAATGGGAACAATCAAATTTTGATCCTTCCGATGATCCATTTTTACAACAGTTTGATGCTGATGGAAATTTTATTGATCTTCCAAAACCTGAACATGATTCGGAATTGCATATAAACTATACTTATAAAGAAGAGGAATGACGTTGTCGTACAACCTCATACAGAAAAGCACCACAAGCCACAGAAACATTTAGTGAGGCAATACTACCATACATTGGAAGTTTTGCTTTGGCATCAACAAGTTTTAGAACAGAGGTGGAGACCCCTTTGCCCTCCGAGCCCATCACAATTGCTGTTGCTGATTGAAAATCAATATCATAAAGCATATGATCTGTTTTTTCTGTTGCAGCAACAACTTGTATTTCTGACGCTTGAAAATAAAAAATAGCATCTTTAATATGATCGACTTTACATATTGGGATATTAAAAACTGCTCCAGCACTTGTTTTTATGGTGTCACCATTGATGGGAGCAGACCCGCTTTTTTGAATAATGATACCATCAACTCCTGTACATTCTGCTGTTCTAATAATGGCGCCAAAGTTTCGAACATCACTCAATTGGTCGAGAATTAAATATAACGGATTTTCTTTTGTTTCTTTTACTACAGAGACTAATGCATCTAGTTCATAGAAAGAAATAGGAGCAATTTGTGCCACAGCACCTTGGTGATTGTTTGTTGTAATTCTATTTAGCTTTTCAACGGGGACATAGCTACTATTAATGCCATTTTTTCGAATGGCACGCTCCAGTTGCCCAAATAATTCACCTCGAAGTCCTTTTTGTAAAAAAACTTTATCAATAGACTTATTGGCTTCAATAGCTTCTAAAATAGCACGTAATCCGTACAAACTTGTTTCTTTTTGCATGTTGTAAAAATACAATTTAATTTAGTTGTCCCCTAAAAAAAGGAGCGGGCAATAGCCCGCTCCTTTTGTAATTATATTGTAATACTCTATTTAAGAACAACTTTCTGATACATTGCAGCATAACTTTGTTTTAAGGTTTAGAATATAAATTCATTTTGCAAAGCTAGACGAATGAATCTTTCGTTTAAGATAATATTAAATACCATTCCTATTGAATGATTAATTTTTTTGTTAACGTATTGTTTCCTTGAATAATTCTAAGATGATAGACACCACTAGCTACAGCATTATTTAATTGAACAACATATTCTCCATTTTTTTCTGTACTTGAATTGTATACCAATTGTCCAAGTGCATTATACAAAGAGATTTGTGTTTTTTTCGAGCTGTAAGGTATGTTTACAGTAAAGTTACCATCCTTGGTGGGATTTGGATACACATAAAAAACAAATTCATTTTTATCATCAATGCTTAAAGGATTACCAAAATAAACCCCATAATCTTCGACTTGTCCTAGATTATATTGTGGCTCAAAACATGGGTCGTTTATATCATCAAGTTGCTGAACAATTAATCGGGCTCTTAAAATAGCATTTTCAACTACACCAGAACTATTTGGTGTAGTAAATGAAAAGGATAAAGATGACGAGGTTGAAGTTGATCCACTAAATGCGGTCTCATTAGCATCAAGGAAATCACCATCGTTATTATAATCAATATAAAGCCCTATATTAGTTGAAAAAGTTAGTGCATTAGCTGGTCGATATTGTATAATATTTACATCATATGTTGTCCTCGTTTCCAGAATTGTTTGATCAGAGCAACTAAAGTCTTTGTAATAGCCATCATCAGATATCACGCCACCAGAAGTTTTTCTTATAGTATTAAATTCAAAAAATGTAATTCCTCCATCATAACCATTTGCATTGTAAGAGCTAGTAGGAATGCAAGATGGATTTGTTGGTGTTAAATCATGAACATAAACAGTTTTTGTTAGTGTACCAGATGTTCCATTTTCGTTAGTAGCAATTAAAGACACTTCCTTGCTACCTGTAGAACTAAAAGATGCTACAGTTGTTACCGATGGATAAGAATTAAACGGACCAGTTTCTGTCAATGATGAGGGCGATCCATCTTCAAAAGTCCAATCATAGGATGTAGCCCCACCCAAAGAATAATTATCAAATTCAACAGGAGAATTGATACAAACCAATTCAACGGATTCAAAATCGACAAGTGGGGTACCAATACTTCTACAGGTTTCTATTTGGGCACTATTTACTTCTGCTTCAAATTCATTTAGTGTATACTGAGGGTTCCAGCTAAATTCATCAATCCAGGGACCATTTCCATAATCCATAAAGCCACCTGTATTTCCCTGTCCATCTTCAAATGTATGGGACATGCCAAAATTATGACCTAATTCATGAATAAAGACTAACCATGTAGGATCATTAGTTATACTACTACTGACACCATATTTATAGTTAGGTTGGTTAAGCGTTCCAACCCAAGCTAAACCAACAGTTCCGAAAGGCCCAAAATGAGCAGTTATATTATGGGCTAAATCAAAATCTATTTCTCCAAAACCGCCAGTGTCTGCCCATTGTCCAAACCTATCTAATTGATTTTGTATTGTGCAACTACTACAGTCAACACTGTATGGTTCTGATTCAGTTGTATTAGAAGTCGAAATATATTGACCAACAAAAATAAGCTCTACATTAGTATCAAATTCAAAATCTTTAAAATAGGGCGCAGAAATATTCATCAAGGCAATGTTAAAAACTTCCATATCTGAAACATCACCACCAATTGCATTCAGTGCAGACTCATCTGATGCTATTGCAACTTCAACTCTATAGCAATCTCCTAAAGCTTGATTTCTGTAATTGTTTTCTAGATTCTTTCTGATTTTGTAAGCATCAGTAACTCCACATTTGGTGCCCCCATAAAGATTAAGGTTTTGGGCTTCGTACAAAACAAATGTATTCTTCTTTTTATTGCCAGTAATGAAATGTAGAGGTTCAATAAAATATTCTTTATCGTTTGTTATAATCATACCATGAATGATATCTTTGGTAATTGTTAATCGAACACCATTGTTTGGTTGGTTTAAAATATTACCCTCAAATGTTACATTTCTATTTCCATCACTAATTGTTCTTCCAGAATCAGATCCAATAATAAGTTTGTAATCATCAGAAATAACATTATTTTTTCTTAAAACGATATCAAAATCATCAGCGTTAGGAAATTCAAAATTCAAAACGATTTCATTATCTAAATTTTGTTGAACATATTTGTTTAATGATTCTGTGTCAATTTCAAACAATGAGTATTGATTGAAACTTGAAGAAAGTTTTTTTTCTGACTCAGAATCTACACTTGTCTCTTTTATTTCAACAGAATTTAAATCTTTTTTTTGAGCAGATGAAATGAAAATAACACAAATAGTTAATAATAATGACCATTTGTGTTTAATTGATTTTAAGCCAAACATATTTGTTAATTTAATAATTTAAAACAAAATTATGATTATTTTTTGACTAAGCAATAATAAATAATGTTAAACAAAATTAAATATTCAAAGATGTAAATTGTAAAATATAATACTAAATAAAAATTTTAAAATACAAAGTAATTGTTTTTGTAGCGATTGCAGATTTATTTTTTTGGAAGATATATAATGATCAATCATTTACAACATCATATATTGTATGATGCTTTTCTTTTACTAAAAATAGTTTTTATGCTTTTAGATTTTTTAATAAAGACTTAAATTTTTATTTTTATTATCATGGTTTTATGCTGTACTATTACTATGTTGTATGTCATGTCAAAAAATAATTTTATTTTCATAAAATGTTTTTATTAAACATTAGTATTTATTGGGTAAAAAAAACCGGTACATTTTAGTACCGGTTTTTGTAAGTAAACAATGATAGTAATATTTGATTATCTATCAGAGTGTAAAATTAGTTGTTTCAGAAAATCCAGTCCAATCACCCCCAGAAGCTAGAATTGTACCGTCTTCTTTCTTTAGTTCGTATGAACCGTTTCCGTAGGTACAGCACATGCCATCATCATATACATCATACATAACAAGTGTATAATCACCGCTTTCTAAGCACCATGTAATATTGAATGATGATTCACCAGGATATCCAACGATATCCGCTGAAGTGATGGTTTGCGGAGTCCCTGAAATTCCACCTTGATCGATTACAGCACCACCAGAAATCATCTGCCATCCAGTTTCATCTGGATAGTTGTCAAAAATTATATCAAAAGTAACCTTTGTTGCTGGACACACATCTGTTACATTTATATTATATGGTTTATGAACTACATTTCCATCATCATCTACTGATGTAGGAATGTCTAAACCAGCTTCAGATGTCATTTTGATAACAATTGATGATGTTGAAGAAAATGAACCTCCAGTGATGGAAACATCAAAGGAAACTTGAGTTGCTCCAGCAGGAATTGTTACTGAACTTGGGACTGAAAATCCTGCCGTAGCGGTACTTGAATCATCTACATACAATCCAATAGTTCTATCAGTGCTTTTTGCTGACGAAGTATATACATCGACTCCTACAGCAATTGTTTCGCCAATAATAACTTCAACATTTTGATCGAAACTAAATGATACGAAATCATTCGAAATGTAACTTTCATCATTTACTTCTTTTTCACAACCTACTATAAACAAACTTAGAGTAAGAAGGAAAAATGCTGAAATGTATTTATAATTTTTATTTATTTTCATCATTTTAAATTTTTTGATTAACATTAATTTTGATCCGTAATACTAGGGTTGTTGTTAATCTCACTCTGTGGAATTTGGAATGACATTTCATCTGAATCATAAACAAATGATTCTCCAGCACGGAATACGTGATTTGTACCTCTAGTTACAGTGGCTTCATTACGCTTCATTGCATAATATGATTTCCCTTCACCCCAAAGTTCAATTCTAGTTTGTAGATAAATGAAATCTTGTAAAGCAGATCCCGAAAGTGCATTTACTACTGCTGCAGCATCTGGAATACGGTTACTCAACAGATTGATCATTGTAGCTTTAGCATCTGCATCATTACCAAGACGAGCAGCACATTCAGCACTTAGTAAGTGGAATTCATCAGCTCTCATGAAAACTAAATCAGTAGTAATAAGATACTGTCCACCGATTGTTCTCCCTGGATCAAAGAATTTACCATTTGGCATTAACTGTCCAGCATGGAAAGGATTCTCATTACCAAATTGATTTTTTCTTACATCATTTGCTGCAATTTGAGCATACAATGCATCGTCACAAGATTTATAATCTCCAGCCCACGCATAACTATATGTATACATGTCAATTTGTCCCCACCAGTCAATCAATTGGTGACCAAGTTCTTCTGTTAAGTCGAAAGCCCATACCCAAGAACCAGTGTTAATATTGTTAAATCCTGATCCAGCACCTGGAAAAGCTAACTGCCCAGTAGTTGTAATTGGATATCCAGTGATTACTTCATCAGCCATTGCCTTTGCATCAGACCAATTACCCATACCAGCATATACATATGCCAATAAACCTTGAGCTACTGACTTATCAATTTTACTTTTATCTGGACGAGCATAACCATCTAGTAAAGAGATAGCATCAGTTAAATCACTGATAATCAAATCATAAATTTGAGAAGCAGGTACTTTAGCCGTACTAATTGTTTCGCCATCATAATATGGTAAAATTGGCTGTGTAGGATCATATTTCTTTTGGAATAATTGAGTTAAGTACCAGTAAGCATACGCTCTAGATGCTTTTGCTTGTCCTAACACCTTTCTGGCTCCATCAGTTGTTGGAGCTGCATTGTTACCACCTGAAGTTTGAATTACACTGTTGGAAAGACTTACAATTCTGTAATAATAATCCCATATAATTCTATTTTCTTCACGAGTAAAGTCCACAGTAGCCACCAAGTTTGCGGAGGCATTATACCAACCATAACCACTGGCAGACAATGCCATGTCTCCTGAAACAATATCTGACCAGATGTCAACACCTTTTTGACCAAAGTCATAATGTCTACTTCCAGTTACACCGAAATCTTGAATCATAAAACTACCAATTCCTTCTAATGTTCCTTCAACAAGTGCAGGATTTAAATCAGCGAAATTTGAAAGATCTTCAGCGGTAAGATTACGTGTATTTCTTTCTGGCTCTAAAAATTCTTTAGAGCAACCCACCAATAAAAGTGAGCATACTAAAATCGAGTAAATTAAATTTCTTTTCATTTTTTAATTTTTTTAAAATTGAACTTTTGTACCAAGACTAAAAGTTGTCATTGGCATGTAAATACCTGAATTTGAAGAACTAATTAAGGTCGTTGGGTTTAAACCTTTTCTAGCACTCAACATCATTAAATTATCTCCTGACACAAAGAAACTAACATTAGAAAGTCCTGCTCTTGAAGCTGTATCTTCTGGAAGAGTGTAACCTATTCTTAAGTTGTTAAGTGAAAGGAAATCTGCTTTTGTAAGAAAACGCGTAGAAGTTAAACTATGCTGAGTATCGGTAAAATATCCAGCACTCATTCTTGGAACATTAGTCATATCACCAGGCTGTTTCCATGCTTGTCTTACATCGGTGTGGAAGTTGTCATTTCCAATAAGATTTCTGTTGTTCATTAGGACTCTATATCCACTATCGAATACATATCCACCCAAACTGTAGCTAAACTGTGCAGAAATATCAAAGTTTTTGTACTCAGCACTTAGTCTGAAAGCACCTCTTACATCTGGAATAGCTGATTTCCCAACATACTTTTGGGTAGCATCTGTGTAATCCTCAGTGGTTGTTTGCTGAACATTTGCATTTGGATTTTCATCTAGATACAATGTCATACTTGCAATTTGAGAATCTCCAGTGTTGAAAGCACCATCTCCGTTGATATCGTCATAGTAAAGGTTCCACATTGCAGCACCAGTCGCTGGATTAACCCCTGCCCATTCTCTCATATACCAATCGTATAATGAACTTCCTTGAGATAAACTTCCGTCCAAAACTTTTGGATCTCCAGTAAAGTAATCTGCTGGCATCTCTTTAATTTCATTGTTAAACATTTCTCCGTTTAAATTGAATGACATTTTGAAATCTTCTGTATCAAATACTTTAACTGTAGCGTTAAATTCAAAACCATTGTTTCTTAATACACCATCATTATAGTCAATACTTGCAGATCCACTAGATCCTGGTAGAGTTTGTGTAAAGAAAAGGTTCTTAGTGTCTTTTACGTAGTAATCTAAATCTAACATTAATCTGTCATTGAACAAAGATGATTCGATACCAAACTGAGTAGATGTTACAACCTCCCAAGTTAAATCTGGGTTGGCTAAGTTAGAACTTTGCGTAAATGAATAAGACCCGTCTGGTGTTTGGTTGATATTATAAATTTGCCATCCGTAACGAAGATTAGTTCCTTGATCACCAATAAGACCATAACTTGCTTTAAGCTTTAAGTAATTTACAAAACTTTCAGTTGGGAAGAAATCTTCTTTAGAAGCTATCCAACCTAGACCAATAGAGCCAAAAGTGTCCCATTTGTTATTTTTAAATCGAGATGAACCATCGCGTCTTCCTGATGCACTAATGTAATACTTACCGTTATAGTTATAGTTCAATTGTGCAAAATAACTATCAAGAGTCCAACCTTGCATGTAAGAACTAGCTCTTCCAAAAGGAGTTGTGTACTGGTCTAAACTAAAAGTGTTAGGTAAAATAGCATTTTCGGCTGCTGCACTGATTGCAGTAAATTTCTGTTCAGTAGATTCGTGAGCAACAAAAGCATCAACGTTGTGATTTCCGTAGCTTTTGTTGAATCTCAACATTTGAAGGAAGTTTTGGTTCGTAGATTGACTACTGGTCACGAAAAGAATACCACTTCCAGCATTACCACCATAGTATGGGTTACCTCTACTATAACTATCAAAATTGTTGTATTGACCACTGTAACGAACATCAAAAGTTAGCCACTCTGTAAGATCTACTCCAATATTGAAATTACCTAATAACGTTTTAGCGTTATCTTTATCTACATCATATATGGCATCTGCAATACCGTTTGTAGCATTCCATGCTCTACGACCATATTCATTACCATAGTCATATTGGTATCCTCCAAAGATTGGATCTTCAACCAACACCCCATTTGTATCTCTTAAATAGATGTCATAAATAGCAGGAGTTGTATTGGTTAATGCAAAGATGTTTCCTGATGATCCTGAAGAACCTTGTGAACTAGATGAATTGTTGTAAAGTCCACCAGTAAAAGCTATGTTTCCTCCAACTCTTAACCAATCTTTAGCGTTGTGATCAACACTTAAGCGAGTTGAATAGCGAGTGTACTTAGAGTTTATAGTGTAACCTTCATCTTCTAAGTATCCGAAAGATGTAGAAAATTGAGTTTTCTCATTACCTCCACTAAATTGTAAGTTTGCTTCTTGCCTGTAACCAGTACCAAAAGCAGCGTCAGCCCAACGTGTTGGAGTATAACGACGTCCAATTCCAGAGTTAAATTTGCCAGTAGATTGGTCAATCAATTGATCGCCATCAACTTCCCAAATGTTGTACACAGGGTTAATACCCTCTGGAGTTCCGTACAAGTTAGCACTTGCCCAAGCAGATGGATTGGCTTCCCCAAGTAGTGTAGCTTTGTTTTTTAAAGCACTGTACGAAAGCTCAATGTACTCTTCAGGTGATTCAATTACATCGTAGTTTGGTAAGAAAAGAGTATTTATACTTGTTCTTACATCAACTGTAATTTCCGATTTCCCTACTTTTCCTCTTTTGGTAGTTATTACAATTACACCGTTTGCACCACGCGAACCATAGATAGAAGTTGCTGCAGCATCCTTCAAAACAGTTAAACTTGCAATGTCAGCTGGGTTAATTGCAGAAATATCACTAGCATACGGCGCACCATCTACTATGTAGAGTGGAGCACGATTACCATTTACTGATCCAAAACCACGAATACGGATTGTTGCATCAGATCCTGGAGCACCAGAACCAGTAACTACGTTTACACCGGCAACCTCACCTCTAAGCGCCTGAGACACGTTGCCCATGGCCTTAGCTTCAATGTTTTCGGTTTCAATTTTTGTTGCAGTACCTGTAAATGCCTCTTTACTTGTGGAGTTGTATCCAACAACAACAACTTCTTCAAGAGAGTTGTCTAATTCCATTGAAACATTAATTGTATTGCTTGCTCCAACAGATTGTGATTGTGTTGAATATCCTACATAGCTAAACAAAAGAACATCTCCTTGGCTAGCTTGTATAGAGTATTTACCATCAAAATCTGATGAAACTCCAGTTGTTGTTCCTTCAATAACTACAGTTGCACCTGGAAGGGGCAGGCCGTTTTCATCAGAAACAGTACCAGAAACATTTTGGTTTTGTGCAAAAGAGATTTGCACCACCAACGCCAGTAACAGCGTTAGTATTACACTAAACTTTGTTTTCATTTTTGTTAATTATTTGAATTAGTCTCCACAAAAGAAACGATAAAAACTCAAATAACCAACTTTTGTTTCAAAAAAAATGAAAATAATTAAACATTTAATACCATATAGGTATACTTTGATGTCTTAATGTTTATGTATGTCATGAATTTATTGAACAATAGTTATAAAAATCATTATTTAATTAGTGAATTGATTGTGTAGCATAGCCTACATAGTTAATCTCTAGAACATCGCCTGCGCTGGCTTTAATTTGGTATTTTCCATCAAAATCTGTGGAAGTTCCAGAACTAGTACCTGCACGAATAACGGTTGCTCCTGGTAGGGGCAATCCATTTTCATCCGATACGGTTCCTGAAACAGTTTTTTTTTGTGCATTTAGCAGTTGCACTCCCAATGCCAAAAGCGTTAGAATCATCTTAAATTTGGGTTTCATATGATTTAATTTTAATTAGTTAGTTGTTGCTAATCTCTTAAATAAAAGTTAACACGAATTAAGAGTATGTTAATTTTTAACATAATTTTAACAATTGTTTAATCTTTTGAGAGATTTCGGAACTAAAACGTGGTTGTTAAGCTCAAATGAACCTTAGAATTCGAGAGAATAAAGGGTGAATTTTTTGTTTTACCATTGGCATAACTAAAGCGCAAAAGACCCGCATTAGTTCGCAAACCAAATCCAAAGCCAAATCCAAAAAGTTGCTCTTCATTGAGCTGTAAGTCTTGCATATAGCCAGCATCTACAATGCTATGTAAAAATAGTGTAGGCGCAACGCGATATCGATACTCTGTACATAGTATCCCAACCCGAGAAGCAAACAAACTATTTTCTTCAAAACCACGAATGGAATTGATGCCGCCAAAACGTATTAACTCATTAAATAGGTATTCATCAGAATCTAGTTCCTCTAAATGAATTTTAAGAAAAATACTATTTTTAGGACTTAGACGTAAAGTGTGAAACCCCTTTAATTGTAGTTGGCGCTGCTGTATGGTCGATGTTGTTTTACGTTGTCCAAACCCCGCCGAAAGCTCAATTTGAGACGAAATTGGAAAAAGAACATCGTTTTTTTTGCGCTTAATGTATTGATAAGTTAGGCCATAAAAATGGCTTTTATAATCTTCAGTCAGAGTTGTCGATAGTTCTGTAAGTACATTAGATTGTAGAGTGCGTAGAGTGGCACCTATTTGTTGTTTGTCGTTCAGTTGATAAAACAATTTTAGACCTTGTTGTGCGGTCGTAAAAGTACTGTCTTTTTTGAAGATATTTAGATTAAGGGTGGCGCCTGCGGGGCTACTCAACAAATAGGGGAGTTGTAATGTAACATCAAAAGTTTTTTGTTCATTTTCATCACTTTTATAATTGAGCTTGAAAGATTCTCCAAAGTTTAAGTTATTGTTAAGGGTTAAATCAAGGTAACCATCAAATTCAATAGCACCAGTGTCTTCATTTGATCCAAATCCTAAAAATCCATCAAATCGATTGCTTTTTATTTTTTCTAAATAGAGATAAACACTTGTGGTATCTGTTGTAAAAAGAACTTCTGCTGGTCTTTTTTGTAGAACAAAAGGCAATTGTTCCAAAAGTTCCATTTGTCGTTTAATTTTTTCTAGGTTAAAAGGACTTTGGGTTTTAATGCCCAAAAAATGTTTGATGTAACTTCTTGGAAATTTACTGTAGCCCAAAATTTTGATATCCTGAAGTATCCGTTTCTCTCCTTTATTTATCCTTAAATCAGCATGTAAAGATGTTTTGCTTTTTGGGCGGATATTATCCAATCTAACGGTAGCAAAAGCATAACCTTCATCAGCTAATAGTTTAGATATTTTTTCTAAAGTAATTTCTAAGATCTCTATTGGAATACGAACAAAATAACTGATATTTTGTGCTTCTTTTTTTAGATTATACCCTAATTGCTCAAAATAATAAGTATTTTCATAGATATCAACATATTTATATGTGTTTCCCAATTCAATTTTTGCTGTAAAATGTGTATCTTTTCTTTCTATATTTAAAATACGATTACTCACATAGCCTACATTATATAGTTGTTTTTGAAAAAAATCAATTTCTTGTTCCAATGTCTGCATTGAATCAAAGCTGTTGTTGTAACCTATACTGTCTACAACAACTTGATTTTTTTCAATTTGAGTTTTGAATTTTAGGATTAATTTTTGTGCATGAGTTTGCCAAAAACAAAAGCCAAAAAGCACTAACCAAAAAATAGATAACTGTTTAAAAAGCAAGAGTAATATTTTGATGTAAAATTAACGTAAAAATGTATGAAAAAGGTATGCTCAAAAAAAAAAGCAGCAATTATTAAAAAAATATAGGTTATTGTATTTGAATAATTGATTATAATCCTTACCTTTGCAGCCCTCTAAGAAGAGGATTGAAAAAATTATAGATATAATTTATGCCAACAATATCACAATTAGTAAGAAAAGGAAGAGCCAAATTAACTAAGAAGAGTAAATCGGCTGCTTTGGATTCTTGTCCACAACGACGTGGTGTATGTACGCGTGTTTATACAACAACACCAAAAAAACCAAATTCAGCAATGCGTAAAGTTGCAAGGGTAAGGTTGACTAATGGTAATGAAGTAAACGCTTACATCCCAGGTGAAGGACATAATCTCCAAGAGCATTCGATAGTATTAGTTAGAGGTGGAAGGGTAAAAGATTTGCCAGGTGTTAGATACCACATTGTTCGAGGCGCATTAGACACCGCAGGTGTTGAGGGCCGAACACAACGTCGTTCTAAGTATGGAGCAAAACGCCCAAAGAAGTAATTCAAACACTTTAAAAAGAAGACATGAGAAAAAGACAGGCAAAAAAAAGACCGCTTTTACCAGATCCAAAATTTAATGATCAACTTGTAACACGTTTTGTGAACATGATGATGTGGGATGGTAAGAAATCTGTAGCATTCAAAGTATTTTATGATGCTATAGCCATCGTAGAAGAAAAAAATACAGACGAAGAAAAAACTGCTTTACAAATCTGGAAAGATGCACTATCAAACGTCATGCCACACGTGGAAGTACGAAGTCGCCGTGTTGGTGGAGCCACATTCCAAATTCCAATGCAAATTCGTCCAGACAGAAAAATCTCTACAGCCATGAAATGGTTGATTAATTTTTCTAGAAAAAGAAACGAAAAATCAATGGCTCAAAAGCTTGCTGCTGAAGTTCTTGCCGCTTCCAAAGAAGAAGGCGCTGCAGTAAAAAAGCGTGTAGACACACACAAAATGGCTGAGGCTAACAAAGCATTCTCACACTTTAGATTTTAATCAGAAATGGCAAGAGATTTAAAATTCACAAGAAATATTGGTATTGCTGCGCACATTGACGCGGGAAAAACTACCACAACTGAGCGTATTCTTTATTACACAGGAGTTTCCCATAAAATTGGTGAAGTACATGATGGTGCTGCAACAATGGACTGGATGGAGCAAGAGCAAGAAAGAGGAATTACAATTACTTCTGCTGCAACAACTTGCACATGGAACTTCCCAACAGAAAATGGTCAGTCAACAAACGAAACAAAAGGATATCACTTTAATATTATAGACACACCAGGTCACGTTGATTTTACGGTTGAGGTAAATCGTTCGTTGCGTGTATTGGATGGTCTTGTATTCCTATTTAGTGCAGTTGATGGTGTTGAACCACAATCTGAAACAAACTGGAGACTTGCTGACAATTACAAAGTTCCTCGTATAGGGTTTGTAAACAAGATGGATCGTCAAGGATCAAACTTCCTTGGTGTATGCCAGCAAGTAAAAGACATGTTGAAGTCAAATGCTGTGCCCATCGTATTAAATATTGGTGATGAAGCAGACTTTAAAGGTGTAATTGATTTAGTAAAAAACCGTGCAATTGTATGGCACGATGAAACTCAAGGGTCTACATTCGATATTATCGATATCCCAGAGGATATGAAAGATGAAGCACGTAAGTATCGTGCACTTCTCATAGAGGAAGTTGCAACTTATGACGAAAATCTTCTTGAAAAATTTATGGAAGATGAAGATTCTATTACTGAGGATGAAGTGCATGCTGCACTTAGAGCTGCTGTAATGGACATGGCCATCATTCCTATGGTTTGTGGTTCGGCATTCAAAAATAAAGGCGTTCAATTTCTATTAGACGCAGTATGTCGTTACTTACCGTCTCCAACAGATAAAGAAGGTATAACAGGTATCAACCCTGACACAGACCAAGAAGAAATTAGAAAACCAGATGTGAAAGAACCATTTGCAGCTTTAGCTTTTAAAATTGCAACGGATCCATTTGTTGGTCGTTTGGCATTCTTTAGAGCATATTCTGGTCGTTTAGATGCAGGGTCATACATCCTCAATAACCGTTCTGGTAAAAAAGAACGTATTTCTCGTATCTATCAAATGCACTCCAATAAGCAAAATGCTATTGATTTTATTGAAGCAGGAGATATTGGTGCAGCTGTCGGATTCAAAGATATTAAAACGGGGGACACCATGACAGATGAAAAACATCCAATTGTTTTGGAATCTATGGATTTCCCAGATCCAGTAATTGGTATTGCTGTTGAACCTAAAACAAAAGCAGACGTCGATAAGTTAGGTATGGCACTTGGAAAACTTGCGGAAGAAGATCCAACCTTTACTGTTCGTACAGATGAGGCCTCTGGTCAAACAATCATTTCTGGAATGGGCGAGCTCCACTTAGATATTATTGTAGATCGTTTAAGACGTGAGTTCAAAGTTGAGGTCAGTCAAGGTCAACCACAAGTAGAGTACAAAGAAGCAATCACGCAACGTGCACAACACAGAGAGGTTTACAAGAAACAATCTGGTGGACGTGGTAAATTTGCAGATATTGTATTTACTTTGGAGCCTGCAGAGGAAGGAAAAGAAGGTTTAGAATTTGTTTCCGAAATCAAAGGAGGTAATGTACCTAAAGAGTTTGTTCCTTCCGTAGAAAAAGGATTCAAAATGGCTATGCAAAATGGTCCATTGGCAGGATACGAAGTTGATGCAATGAAAGTTACACTTACTGACGGTTCCTACCATGATGTGGATTCAGATCAATTATCTTTTGAGTTGGCTGCTAAGCTAGGATTTAAAAATTCTGCAAAAGCTGCAAAAGCCGTAATCATGGAACCTATTATGAAACTTGAGGTAATTACACCCGAAGAAAATATGGGTGACATCGTTGGAGATCTTAACCGCCGTCGTGGACAGGTCAGTGACATGGGTGATAGAGCAGGAGCAAAAACTGTAAAAGCTACAGTGCCACTTTCTGAAATGTTTGGATATGTAACCACCTTAAGAACATTATCTTCTGGTCGTGCAACATCAACAATGGAGTTTTCACACTATGCTGAAACACCATCAAATATTTCTGAAGAGGTTATTAAAGAAGCTAAAGGCGTCCAATCTTAAAAGTTTAGAACATGAGTCAAAAAATTAGAATAAAATTAAAGTCTTACGATCATAACTTGGTAGACAAGTCTGCAGATAAGATTGTGAAAACTGTAAAAAGTACAGGTGCTGTTGTAACTGGACCAATTCCATTGCCAACACACAAAAAACTATACACTGTATTGCGTTCTCCTCACGTTAATAAAAAGTCGAGAGAACAATTTCAGTTAAGTTCCTACAAAAGACTACTAGACATCTATAGTTCATCTTCAAAGACCATTGATGCTTTGATGAAGTTAGAGTTGCCAAGTGGTGTTGAAGTAGAGATTAAAGTATAATTAATTTGCTGAATTTTGTCTAGGAATCAAGTTTAGATTCTGAAAACAAGTTCAGTGCAAATGTCCTAAGCTGCGTGCGAGGGAAAAGCGGAAAAAATACATTTCAAGGGTTGAAACGTGTTTTGACCCTTAATTTTTGAAGAAAAATAAAATTAAAGTAAAACAATAAAACAATAAATTAATAAATATGTCTGGGTTAATAGGAAAGAAAATCGGAATGACCAGCATCTTTGACGAGAATGGCAAAAACATGCCTTGTACTGTCATTCAAGTTGGACCATGCGTTGTTACCCAAGTCAGAACTGAAGAAAAGGATGGCTATGAAGCCATACAATTAGGTTTCGATGACAAGACAGAAAAAAGTGCCACAAAAGCTCAAATTGGTCATGCCAAAAAAGCAGGTACAACTGTTAAGAAAAAAGTCGCGGAATTTCAAGGTTTTGATGAGGAGTACAAGTTAGGTGATACCATCACTGTAGAGCACTTTGAAGAAGGTGAATTTGTAGATATCACAGGAACAAGTAAAGGTAAAGGATTCCAAGGGGTTGTGAAACGTCATGGTTTTGGAGGCGTTGGTCAAGCGACACATGGTCAGCACAACCGACTTAGAGCTCCAGGATCTATTGGTGCAGCATCTTATCCTGCACGTGTTTTTAAAGGCATGAAAATGGCGGGACGTATGGGTACTGATACGGTAAAAGTTCAAAATTTAAGAGTTTTAAAAGTAGTAGCGGATCAAAACTTAATTGTAGTTAAGGGATGCGTTCCTGGTCACAAAAACGCTTACGTAAAGATTGAGAAATAATGAAAGTAGCAGTTTTAGACATCAACGGAAAAGACACAGGTAGAAAGGCAGACCTTTCTAATAAAGTGTTTGCTATAGAACCCAACAATCATGCAGTATACCTAGACGTTAAGCAATATCTTGCTAATCAACGTCAGGGAACACATAAAGCTAAAGAACGTGGAGAAATTGTTGGAAGTACAAGAAAGATAAAAAAACAAAAAGGAACAGGTACTGCCAGAGCAGGTAGTATTAAGTCTGGAGTTTTTAAAGGTGGTGGACGTATTTTTGGTCCAAGACCAAGAAATTATGGTTTCAAATTAAATAAGAATGTTAAGCGTCTGGCTAGAAAATCGGCATTAACAATTAAAGCTAACGAGAAAGCCATAACCGTTTTGGAAGATTTCAATTTTGAAGCACCAAAAACAAAGGCATTTACAGCAGTTTTAAAAGCCCTTAACCTGGATAGCAAAAAGTCTTTGTTTGTCTTGGGAGCGCCAAATAATAATGTATATTTGTCGTCGCGCAATTTAAATGGCTCTGAAGTTGTAACAAGCTCAGAATTAAGCACTTATAAAATTCTAAACGCCAATCAAGTTGTGCTTTTAGAAAGTGCAATTGAAGGAATTGAATCGAATTTAAGTAAATAAGAACACCATGAGTATCTTAATTAAACCCATCATCACAGAAAAAGCAACACTAGACAGTGAGTTAAAAAACTGTTTTAGCTTCTTGGTGAATACAAAGGCGAACAAGGTAGAGATCAAAAAAGCAGTAGAAGCTGCTTACGGTGTTTCTGTAGCCAAAGTTCGAACAATAAATGTCCGTCCAGACCGAAAAACCAAATACACAAAAACGGGGATTCAACATGGTAAAACAAATGCCACAAAAAAGGCAATTGTACAACTGGAGGAAGGTGAAACAATTGATTTATACGCTAATATCTAATTAGAAATGTCAGTAAGAAAATTAAAACCGATTACACCGGGCCAGCGATTTAGAGTAGTTAATGGATTTGACGCCATCACTACTGATAAGCCGGAAAAAAGCCTTTTGGCTCCGAAAAAACGCTCAGGTGGTAGAAACAGTCAAGGAAAAATGACCATGCGCTACAAAGGTGGTGGTCATAAGAAAAGGTATCGTATCATTGACTTCAAAAGAAACAAAACTGGAATTCCAGCTGAAGTAAAGTCTATTGAGTACGATCCAAACAGAACTGCATTTATTGCACTTCTAAACTATCAAGATGGCGAAAAGCGATACATCATTGCCCAGAACGGACTAAAAGTAGGTCAAAAACTAGTTTCTGGAACTGAAAATGTAGCTCCAGAAGTTGGAAACGCAATGCCATTGAGTCAAATTCCGTTAGGAACAATCATCTCATGTATCGAACTCCGTCCAGGACAAGGTGCAGTGATTGCTCGAAGTGCTGGAGCGTTTGCTCAGTTGATGGCAAGAGATGGGAAATTTGCTTCCGTAAAATTACCATCAGGTGAAACACGTTTGTTGTTATTAGATTGTTACGCCACTATTGGTGTCGTTTCAAACTCCGATCATCAGCTATTGGTGTCTGGTAAAGCAGGCCGTAGCCGTTGGTTAGGAAGACGTCCAAGAACAAGACCAGTAGTAATGAA
>ENA-UZWV01002809-UZWV01002809.1-metagenome-genome-assembly--contig:-Day-3-1m-contig-2809_pt1 | contig 40326 bp, 38 predicted proteins | sample MGYA00260342_ERZ794902 | MGnify/ENA metagenome assembly ERZ794902
AACCCCTTAAGAATGAGGTTTTGAGAGGAAAACAACTACTCCCACTCAATAGTAGAGCTAAATTTAGCCTAATAAAAACAATAGGTTACAAGCGCTATTAGCAGGCTTGTAACTCACTTGTAACTTACATAGCCTTTTACGAAACTTCCCCCCTCTCGTTTGTTTAGCCATTTCAATACAAAAGCAGATTTTCGTTTACAAACCTTATAACAAACGAGATACCATTTTTACAATTTACTGATCTTCATTGATTAACTGACTAATCCAACCAATCGAGATGATCGCCCGGTCGAATCTGTTCTGGCTTTTCTATACTTAGGTACAAGCCTAGATTGCCGCATTTTCTTTCACCAAGTGGCGAATGATATTGGGGTCCAGCGACGGATCCTCAAAGCTGTGAGTGTTCATCACGCAGTGAGGGCAGATTGTCTCGATCTTGACGATAGCACTGCCAATTTTCCCTCGCGGGCCCACCAAAATGATCGAGGATAATCGTTGTATCTGGAAAATCTCTAGCTAAATCTGTTAACTCAGTGATTTGGGTATGAAGAAGCCAAGCATCATAACTGAGGCCAGCAGAGGCAAGCTGAGCAAACCCTTCTCGAAAACTCGGCTGCAACATAAGTTCGGCTACTCGCCCAGCGTAACGATCAACAGCAGGTACCACCGAAAACCGCTTTGGGCAAGGCGGTGAATTATGCCTTGGAGTATTGGCCTGAGCTGATACGGTACATTGAAAACGGTGACTGGCCCATCGACAATAATCCCGCTGAGAATGCTATCAGGCCGTTTGTGATTGGCAGGAAAAATTGGTTGTTTAGTAACAATCAACGCTGTGCTACTGCCAGTGCAAATTTATACAGCCTGATAGAAACTGCTAAAGCCAATGGTCGAGAGCCTTATCAATACCTGAGCTGGCTGTTTGGTGTGCTACCAGCAGTTGACTTGGACAATATCGATCAGCTCATGCCATGGAATGCGCCTGCTGTATAGGTGGGGTTGGGGTGACGCTTACAAGGCAAACGCGGTTCAGCCCGAGGCAAGAACCATAATCACCAACGGCAGAAAATAGGCGAAAGCCGACACTCAGCCCAGCTATTTTATCGACCTAAATGAACGTAAGCTGGATTACACTGTAGGTGAAGTCCAGAAAACACGAGAAGTGCATGAAACACCCTGCATAGCCAAATTTGCGGCATTGTAGGCACCTTAAACCTAGATTAAAATTAAGGTGTACCCAATGTTGCAATAATAGCAGGGTGATCTGAAGGGTAGGCCGCTACTTTTTTTGCCTTTCCTGCAATTCCTTTTACAAAAAGGCAATCGATACCTGCATTTTTAAGTAAGATCATTTTCGCATTGGATTGCACTATTGATACCACTGAACCATCGCACTTACTGTTAAAGTCTCCTAATAATATTTTTGGATATTGGTCAAATTTATTGAGTTGTGAACTTGTTTCTTCGGCATTGGCTATTTGGGTAGAAACACTTTCATGATCCCAATGAACATTAACCAATAGATACCGGTTATTCGATTTTTCAATCACCGCATACTCACCTGTTCTGGTGACATTAGGGCCGTCCGTTAAATCGAAACGGCCTGATTCAATAAATGCATTACCTCGGCAATGATTAATAAATATTTGAAATTTATGGCACCAACATTTGCCAAGAGCTTTTTTTAAAGTAATTGAACGCTCATAGTTTGTCGGCAACTTGATTTTAAGTTGCCAATCCTCAACTCCCTCTTGAATACCCAAGATATCAACATTGTGCAATTTAATTAACCTTGCATAATCATCACTATGTTTTGGCATGGTTTTCCAGCCATATATGTTCAGTGACATAACAATCACTTCTTGCTTGGCTGTTTCAGCAAATGCTTGAGTAAACATCGTCATTGCAACTAAAAGACCTGCCAGACATAATTTTTTTGCTTTCAAGTGAGTCTCTACCCGTCAAAAAGTTGTGTTAATTCCATCGGTTTTTTTTATTGATTGTTAGATTATGAGTTAGATATCAGGCATATTTCATGGTTTAGGAAAGTTGGCATGAGTAAGAGTTTCATAAACAATATTCCAACTTGTACGTATACTTTCAGGCCGAATTTTCTTCATAATCAGTTCTTGAGTATAAGGTAATGTTAATCCTTTTCGGTTGTGGTAATGGTTAAAGCCAATTTCCCATGTATTAAAGTAATTTAAGCTGGCTTTAGTATTCTTACATGTAAAAAAATTATTAGATAACAATTGTTTGGCCATAAGCTCCATTGCCGAGGTATATCGTGTTTGATACTCAGTGTAAACATCAACACCTTGATTCCAAGCAACTTCAGCAACATGTAGAGCAGACGCTAATCTATATTGAGAGTGATGACCATTATCTCTGCAGGTCTCTTGGGTTAAACCAGTTAACCACTGTGTAGGGTTTGACCAAAAGCGTTCGATGTTACCGCCATATCCCGTAATTATTTTTGCACTCTTTCCATCAGATGACAAATAAAAATAAGCAGGAGTCCGTTGCTCAAGCCTTTTAATCGCTATATTAAATGCAGCTTCATCATCATTAAAAACAGCGATTGAAATAAGGGCATCAATTTGAGTTAAATCAACATTACCATTCCAAGAACTTGCGATCATTAATTGTGGATAAAAAACATGTTTGAACATCAATTTAATATCTAAAATTTGGTTTTGAGACCACCCTTGATAAGCCCTCATCAATTCAGCGGCAGATGCGAAAACAGCCCCTGTTCAACCTGCTTGCAATTTGTCTTGATCACTTTCACTAGTAAAACCTTGAAAGTTAGACCATACATTTAGAATAGCAATAGCTCGCTTAGCATAAACGTCTTTATCTGTAATTTTCCACATAAGCGCAAGCAAGTATGCCGCGGTGGCATCATCACGCATATTGGCAGATTCTTGATCACTTTTTGAATTTACGGTCGTTAAAATATGTGCTTTTCGGTTCAATAGAGGAGATTTTTTTAGCCTATTAAATTCGGTAATCCAAGGCTCTTTTTTATCGGTAATTTGTTTTTTTACAAAATCTAAATTCGCTTGACTATGTAAAGTACCAGGATGGCTAAATTTTTTAGCACCATGAGCTGCTTGGATAAAAAAAACAGCCAGAACAAATAATAGAATTAAGCGCAGCTGCTTCTTCAAAGCTTATCCTGTATGTTATTTGTTTCTACATCAATACGTAAGACTGGAATTAACCAAACATTATTATTAACATCAACCTTGCCCTTCATCTATTCAATAACCACCTGTTCAATAACCTTGATCGCTCGTTTAGCCATCAGAGTAAAAGTATCCTCTCCTAATTGAGTTGGCGTATGATCTGGAAAGTTTCGTCGAGTTCGGTGAATCCAATAACTTTCTGAAAGATTATCTTGGTCAAAAGCTTGCTCAACGCCTTGCTTACCAATCATAAAACCTAATAATCCTCCCCACGTTGCCGTTGGGTTATCAGAATCCCACCCCGTTAATGTGCCTATTTGAATTGTTCGAACAATATCTCCTTCACCATAAAATAGACTTACTAAACTGGCAGCAAAATTAATACCTGCTTCAAAAGAGTCTTTATACACATAACCGTCAGCATTATTACTTTGATAACGCAGATAAACCTCATCACGTGTTTTTTCCCAATTATTTTTATTTGGATTTAACTGATAAGAATTTTTGATAAATTCATACATGCTGGCTGGATAAGAACCTTCAGGAAGGGCTTTACTTGCTTGCTCGGCCAGCCAAAAGGTTTGCTGCTACATGGTCAGTGATGTATCTACTTTCGATGCCAATGAGTGCATAGAGACATAAAACTGTGAAATCCACTCGGCATCATATTTAGCTGAGACCCGAATAGGTAACTGAGCTAGCTTTAAAGCAACATCGGATCTAACAGGAGCAAGCAAACCAAATATTTCTGTGGTTAATTGAGCATCAATCATCATATATTTTTCGTTGTTTTCAGGTTCGCTAGTCGCTGGAGGTAACATGCCATGCTGCATTAATATTCTAGCTTGTTGATTAGCTTCCCATAAAAAATTTTCTTGGACGCCTTTAGAGTCTGTAAATTTTTTAAAAAACGGTGCGTCTTCTTCCGAATAAATATGTTTTAACCAACCCAATTGAATGTTCTCAGCGCTCAACAAACTTGTTTGGTTTATTTCATGTAAATACTGATACATATATTCAATATCAGTATCATCATCTGAGCCCCAGGTTTGCCCTTGCTCTACAAAGAAAAATTCAATCGTATCGCTATGAGGAACCCCTTCCCCCCAAATGGCAGGTAAATCCTTGCTGCCCCAATCTTCATCGATATAAAAGGGCATAGTTTCAGGTGTGCCTACCTTGTCCATTTCAGTAATTAATCCTGTCCAGTTAGCAATGCTTTAATAACAATAACTTAATAACCATTAACAATATTATTACCATACATAAAAACAACTTTTGTATAGATAAAGTACATATTTTACCACTTACCACTCTTTACCATACAAAATTGATATAAAAGTTAGATAATGGCATTTGTCGATAAATTGGATAAATAGTTTTCCAACTCAAACCGCCTGATTATTTTTCTCAAAATACATTACAACATAATACAATTTTAATTAAGTGCTAATCAGATAATAATAGTAAACAGTCTTTATCCCAAGCTTAATTTCAAAAACTTCTTTTGCCTTAAGCAAGTGTGAGAGACCACCTGCATGATTATTAATGAGCATCGAGTAGTCCAATTCTTATATCAAATACCCATTAATTTACTTTCAACATCTTCAAGATAGTTGATTTTAGACTATATACTCTATGGCGCTATCGCCCCCGTAGTGAGTTAGAAAATATAAATTAGTACCAAATTTAGTTGACCACTACAAAATCTGATTTAAATACTATTTTTTGACTTTAACGATATTCGCGATGTCTGTTGCTGTAACAAAGCGGATATATAAGATCTTATTTTCGACATCCAAAGCCCAACCTTCCTTGCCATTTCCTTCCAGCAATTGCTGATGTTTTTTTACCTGACTTAAAGTGGAATTATTCAATATCACCTTGGTGTAGGCTTCATCAATAAGGTTAATTTTCAAAATGTAGTTTTGTGAATCCGGTTGCTTTTTGTAGCGACCCTTACTACCCCCAATGTTTACCTCTATACCTCTTGCACTACGGCCAACCTTAAACTCGGTTAGTGCAAAGCCACCTTGTTGATATTCCAGTGTTTCACCATCGTCATCATACAAGGTAAAGTGGGATTCACCTTGAGTTAATGGGTAGATATCCAAGGTTATTGGGTCGGCATGTACAGCAGTATCAATCCAGTATATTTCTGGTCCCATTGGAATAATCGCGCCACGCTTGGCATACAACGGAATGTATTGGTGATTATCCTGACTAACATCGACCCCTATCGTCTGGCCGCCTTGATGTACTTCATGGGTCCAGTAATCCACCCACTCTTCCCCTTTGGGTAAATAGACATTCATTTTGTTATCTGGGAATGAGGCCGCTTTGTTATACACTGGTGCAACTAACAACTCATCGCCAAACATATACTGGTAGCGCAACTCATCACGCTGTCCTGGGTAAGCCAGTTTCAAGGGGCGTGTGATAGGCCACGCTTTCTCCCAAATTTCCCAGCTATAGGTATAGATATAAGGCAATAATCGGTAACGCAGCATACGGGAAAAACGCGAGTTCTCCTCAACTTGAGGCCCCCAGCTCCACACATCCCGGCCAGTGGTGCCGTGATTACGGGTCATGGTGGTAAAGTCGGAGAATTGAATCCATCGTGTTGCCAGCTCAGGATCTTCTCCTTGGGTATGGCCTGGCGTGTCCGTATGCAGATATGACCAACCTCCCATGGCGCCGTCTTCACTGTACACTACCCCTTCGATACTCTCGGCAAAACCTTCCCAAGTGCCTTTAACATCCCCGGTCCAATGCACAGGCATGCCTTTTTCCATAGCTTCCTCATTAGGGGCACGCATAAAGTCCCCTCCTAGAATGGCTTCCTGGTTGTGGTGGTTAGGACGGGCATAGTGACGTGCCATAAACATAATCCGCTTATTGTTACCTGTGTGCTCGCGTATTAAATTCCACACTTGTTTCTCGTAGACAGAATCACCGCGCCAGAAATCCAACCATACAATGTCTAAGCCGTAATCTAGATCACGCTTTAACTGGACCAGCCAGTCCAAACCGAAGCCACCTTCGTGATAATTCATCATGAGCTTAAAATTCAAAGCGTGTAACTCGTCAATCATGGCTTTAGGATCAGGAAAAGCACCATTATCCCAAGTCATATTGCCTGGCCAGCTCCATTCTTTACCTGTCCAATACATATCCAGCACCATGATATCCGCCGGATGCAGGTGCTTGCCATACTGATTTTCCAAACCACGTAAGGCCTTCGCGTGGTCAATAAAATTCGATTGTGTATCATAACCTTGGGAGCCTTCTTTTTCGTCCCCCCACCCTGATTGTATATATCCCAAAGCCCATTTAGGAATGAGAGGCTCAGTATGAGGCGGGTTGAGTTTGATCTCATCCCCAAAATTATCATGAATTTGCTGACGTTTGGCCTTTTCACAGCCATACTCATCCACATCACGCCCAATTGGGGTGTCTGGACATTTATCATCCTTATCCACTAATCCATCACGATCTCTATCGGAAAATAGGTTAGGAAGCGACTTAGGATTTCGGCTATCGGTTTTTGCAATAATTTCGTGTTCATTACTAAAGCCATCGCCGTCAATATCGTCATCGCAAAGATCACCCAAACCGTCATTATCGAGATCTTGTTGCTTAGGATTTCCCTGTTTAGGACAGTTATCTTGGGCATCGGCTATGGTATCTTGGTCGATATCGCTTTCCTGTTTTTGGTTACAGCCACTACACAAAAGCATAGATGCGACAATAAAACCTGCCACTAACGTTTTATACATTCTATTTATCCTTATTATCTTTATACGCGATATACAAAAATGAAACCAATACCGGTAAATAAACGGTTCAGGCTTAAATTGTTACCAAAAAAACATCTGAAACTATTGATACATGTCTTTGTGTGTTATTTATTGAATCAATGTTGCAACTATAGCGGGATGATCAGATGGATAAGCCACAATTTTCTTTGCCTTGCCTGTAAGACCCTTAACAAATAGACAATCAATACCTGCATTTTTTAATAAAACCATTTCTGATTTTTTCTGAACAATTGATGCCTCTTTACTGTCGCATGCACTATTGAAGTCTCCCAATAATATTTTAGGATATTCATTTATTTGATGAAGTTGGTCACTGGTTTCATTCGCATTAGCTATTCGGGTATCAATGCTCTCATGATCCCAATGAACATTAACGAGTAAATAGCGGTTCTTCAATTTTTCTATCACAGCGTATTCACCAGTTCTAGTAGCATTTGGACCGTCTGTTAAATCGAAGCGGCCAAATTCAATAAAGCGATTCCCCTGACAATGATTAATGTAAATTTGAAATTTATGTTGCCAGCACTTCCCCAATGATTTACTTAAAGTAATAGCACGCTGATAATTAGTTGGTAGTCCATTATTGTCAATATTACTTCCTTTAAGCTGCCAGTCATCACCGCCCTCTTGAATGCCTAGGATATCAATACCATGGTGTTTGATTAATTGTGCATAGTCATCACTATGCTCAGGCATTGTTTTCCAGCCATATATGTTTAGCGACATCCCTATGACTTCTTTAGGGACTGTTTCTGCATGCGTTTGAGTTAGCAAGCTAGGTGAAACTAAAAGACTAACCAGTAATAACATTTTAGTTTTCAAAGGAGTTGTCATTTTATTAAGTTAATTCTTCAGCTGATGTGATAATAGCCACTGATAAAGATCGTCGCCTGAATAAACTCGTGTCCAAGCATCGTGACCTTTATCTTCATGAACAGTAAATCGTACATCGTTATTCCCCAGCTTTTCTAACTCGTTTAATCCGGCATAAAAATACCGAATATTTACCGCGCTATCCCTACCTCCTGCAAATTGCCAAACAGGTAATTTATGCTTAGCAATAGGCGTCATTAAACTAGGATGACCCCAGCCAACCACTGGAGCAATAGCTGCAAACCTTTCAGGATATTTACTTGCCATATACCAAGTGCCAAAGCCACCATAACTTAAGCCTGATATATAGGTTTTAGTAACATTTGCGCGATACCTATGCTGTACACTATCTAACATGGCAATTAAATCAGTTTCAAGTATTTCCCAGCCTTGCGGTAATAAGGGGGCAACATCACTCATATCAGTTAGTGATGGCATTCTTTGAATATCACTATTTGTTTGAAAAGCAGCACTTCGCTTAGGAACACCTTGATCTAACCTTTTTGGAATATTGTCTTTTGTGCGATTATCAATATAAACAATGCCCTTTTGATCCCAGCCAAACATATGAAGTTGAGGTGAAATAATAATAAACGGCAAGTCTTTTTTCTGTACCCAAGCTTCATGTAAAGGCCCCTGCATCATGACAAAATCTAATTCATTCAGCCCATTACCACGCTCACCATTACCATGTAAAAATAACATCACAGGCCATTTTTTATCTGGATGAGAATGATAGCCTCGAGGTAAATAAACAAAATACTCTCGCGACCTATTATCAACACTGCTTTGGTAGGCTTCTCGCAGTAATTGCTCATCTGAATGTTGAACTGCTAATGTATGTTTTGGCGGCAACCGCTCGACATTGTTAGCACAAGCCATTAACAATAGGGTAGACACTATTAAGCAATACGTTATTTTTTTCATGATATTCCAACTGTAAAAGTGATTTTTTGCTAGTCGCTATTATCAGGAATCAACCAGACATTATTTTCAAGATCAACTTTGCCGTGCATTTGTTCAACCACCACTTGATCGATTACTGTAATCGCTCGTTGAGCAATCATAGAAAAAGTATCTTCACCTAATTGCTTGGGTGTGTGGTCAGGGAAGCCTCTGCGAGTACGGTGGATCCAATAAGTTTCTGATAGGTTATCTTGCTTAAAGGCTTGTTCAACGCCCTACCCCTCCTTATAGATATTCCAAGGACTTGTATCTGCCTTGAACTTTTCGTCAACAAGACTTAAATCCTTCATGTCATCAGGAACTTTACCCATTGTAATAAGCGGTACATATTGCGTTTCTGTAATACAGGATTCACTAGAGGCATCTCCACCAAGTTGAATGCTCAGAAGTAGTAGAAATATAAATGTTCTCATGAACTTTCCTAAATTTAACGCCCCATTAGGAGGCAAGAAATAGTTTGCTAAAATGTTGATGAACGAAACAGCAAATTGTTTTTTGCCCTGCTTGAATGGCTTGTTAGCATACTGAGCACAACTGTCGTTTATAATAGCTTTGACAGCCAATGCATGACATTAAGCAGAAACTGTTCATTTTGTTCCGCACCATCAGATACTAAACCATACTTCTTACCCGTTGAAACAGTAATTTGCGATGAGAAAGCCATCCCTTCAGAAAAGACTGCAACTCGACCTTCTCCAACCTCTTGAACCGCTCCTTGATACCAGCCATTCATTGATACTCTAGGAGTTTTAGCATTTACTTGAAATGGTATTTCTGGAACAACAGAGGCTGCTCCTTTACCAAGAATTAAAAGGGGTTGTGCACCCTCCGGTATTTGAAAAGCGGATCCCCCAAATGTTTTAACTTGAGTGATACGTTCTGATTGAGAAGCGCCTTTAGTTATGGAGTTCTCTATAAGAGAGTTACTATCAAGGCGAAATAAAGCGTCACGGACATGCCCATGACTAAACTCAAAACCAAAAGCAGCTGATAATTTCTCTATGACTTTTGGAAAAGGAGTATGATCAGCTACTAAAAAAAGCGAACCACCTTGTGATACCCATTGTTTAACTGCTTCAACTTCTCCGTTGCTAAATGCATCACCGAACGGAGGAGTCCAGTCGTGTCTCTTTTTATCTAGTGCATTTGCAATCACCAATATGTTAGCTTGTTTCAAATACTCTAAAGTAAACTTTTCTTTGCTAGGATTAACAGTATAACCATCACTCAACAGAACTTGAGAAAAAGGCTTATACCTGCCATTTATTGTAAGAAAATTATTGTGTGCCTCATCAATAAGTACAATAGGGCTATTTAATTTCGAAAAGCTACTTTTAATATTTTTGGGGATAAAATCAGGATCTGGCTGTTGGTCGCTATCTGAACAAGACACCGCGGCAACTAAAAAAAACCCTAAAAGAACAGCTTTACATATCAATTTCATTTAAATGTTCCATATAGATTGCGGTAGTCCGATATAAAGTATGCTAACGCCAAGCACAGCAGTTCTTGTTCTGCTGCTGCGATTTGTTATGAGTTTTTAGACTATTCAACGTTAACATCAAAATGTCCCCCAATACTCGGCCAATGAGTCCCAAGACATCCTTCTGCGTCACATTTATCTACTAATTGTGCGAGGTATTTTCCTGCTGGGGCGTTTTCGCATGACTGTGACTTTCCGTCCCAAATAAAATCAATTGTTGAGTTAGGCTTTATGACTTTTTGTTTTGGTACGCATTCTTCACCACAGTTACATAAAATATTTTTCATATAATCTTTAACAGCAATACCGTCAATATTATTCAATTCAATGCGAGTAAAGCTCTTCGGTTCATCGCTGATATTTGTCACATGTATGACGTACGAACGATTATTTTTTGTACCATCTTGATGAATTACAAATGAAATAGCAGGCACCAAGTAAGTCGCCAAAGCAGGCGTCGCGAATATAAAAAAGAATAACAGAAGTTTCAATTTCATTATTGGTAAGTAAATCTTGCATTTAAGTGGATTTTGTCAAATGATGTGCCAAGGAGAATTTCAAACTCTCCGCTTTCAGCTAACCAATCATTAGCGCTAACATCCCAAAAAGATAAGTCACGTGTATTAAGGGTAATACAGATCTGCTTACTTTCACCAGGTTCTAAGTAAACCTTGTCGAAACCTTTCAGCTCTTTTGCTGGGCGTTCAACACTAGACACTAAATCACGTAAATATAATTGCACTACTTCAGCGCCAGCAACATCACCGATATTTTTAACCATAGCCGTTACAATAATGTCTTCATTATTTGTAATACTTGCAGAAGATAAAGAAATATCACTTAGGGTAAAGTTGGTATATGAAAGGCCATGACCAAAAGTAAAGATAGGCTTAATTTTTTGTTGTTCAAACCAACGATAGCCAATGAATACGCCTTCGGTATACATGCTTTCTTTGGCGTTATAATCATTCAAGGCAATTGGCGCAGTATCTTCAAGGCGGGCCGGTAAGGTAATTGGCATTTTCCCACCCGGGTTAGCATCACCCATTAAAATATCAGCAAATGCATGGCCGGCTTCCATACCGCCATACCAACCCCAAACAATTGCATTGGCCTGCTCTGCCCAAGGCATTTCAACTGCTGAGCCTGCAACAAGAAACACTACGGTTTTTTCATTAACCTTAATAAGCTTACTAATAATTTCGTCTTGTGAATTTGGGAGTTTCATATCAGGTCGATCGATTGACTCCCTGTCATCACCATGACTTAAGCCTCCAAAGTAGATAACAGCATCTGCTTGTTTAGCCGCAGCAATATATTCAGCTTCACTGCTAAACAATTCACCAGGTGCATTCCAGCCTAAAGTGAAGTGTTTATTTCCATCATATTGAATTTCAAAAGAGTAAGACTCGCCAGCTTTTAATTCGATACCATGTGTTAACTCAGCCACACTTACTTGCTCAGTATTTCCTTGATAAGAAATAACAGGCTCATTATTTATTATTAAGCGAAAACCACCCAATGTTTCAACATTCAGCTGATGCAAACCTGTCGTTAATGGTTTGATCTTTGCGGTCATAGTGATGTGTTGAGCGTTAGTTGTGCCTTTAGTGTTAAACTTAGAGTCAACAATCCAAGATTGTTCAATCAAATTTTCCCGTGCTTGCTCGGAAAAGTAAGAGATATTCCATGCTGGCGTCCCTGTCCAATGACGACTCTCAACATAATCACTGGCAATAGCAGTTAACTCACTACTGCGCGCTCTCATAACGGTTATATTTACATCTTGACCAAATTTAGCTTTTAAGCCTTGTAATGGCGTTACCTCATATAAAGATTTTACTTCTGAAGAACCACCACCGGTACCATGTTGTTTATCTGCATTAGGGCCAAGTACCAGTATGTTTTTCACTTGTTTTTTATCTAGTGGTAAAACAGGTTTTACGCCCACAGCATCATTTTTCAATAACACTACACCTTCGGTAGCAATTTTTCGTGCAGCGGCTTGATGCGCCTTGGAATTTCTAGAGCCCGGCAGCCTATTTTCATCATACATCCCTATAGTGTGTTGTACCCTTAAAATTCGTCTAACCTTTTCATCAGCTACTGCTTCTGGAATTTTTCCAGCTTGAATCATCTCTAAAAATGGCTTTGCCAAAAAGTAGTCTTGATAATCGTCTACCTTGGTGCCCATTTCCAAATCCAAGCCATTTATAGCTGCATCGTAAGTATTAATATCAACATGCCAATCAGTAAGTAATACACCTTGAAAATCCCATTCACCTTTTAATATATCCATGACTAAATGTTTGCTTTGATTAGCATTAGTGCCATAGTATTGGTTATATGAACCCATCATACCAAGCACACCACCCTCTCTAACCGCTGCTTCAAAAGCAGGTAAGTAAACCTCTCTTAAAGTACGTTCATCCGGTTTGGCATTTACACCTGTTCTATTTAGCTCTTGGGTATTTAACGCATAATGCTTAACAGTCGCGGCAACATCATTTGCTTGAATAGCTTTAATTTGCGGCACCACTAGCTTTGCCGCCAAAATAGGGTCTTCCCCCATATATTCAAAATTTCTTCCGTATAAAGGTAAACGCGCTAAATTAACTCCTGGGCCTAAAATAAAGTCTTTTTTCCTGTCACGAGCTTCAGCTCCCAACACTTGGCCATGTAAACTAGCTATTTTTGGATCCCAACTAGCGGCAACTGAAGTAAGGTGAGGTAAATAAGTAGCATGATCATCTGTCCAGCCAGCCGACGCCCAAGTATGACGTTCTATTTGATGACGTACACCATGAGGGCCATCAGACAACCACATTTCTGGAATGCCAACACGTTCAATGGCATTAACGTGAAACTTACCACTGGCATGCGCCAAAGAAACTTTTTCTGGCAAAGTCATTTTTAAGAGCAAAGCGTCTACATCTTGCTCTACGGTCTCCAAACGATTTTCTGATTGAGTAATCTCTTGTTTTGCAATTGTATCTTTTTTCTCAGTATCACAAGCACTAATGCCTACACTTAGGCTAAGTACAGCAAAAACAACCAAGGAATTTTTTAACTTTTCTTTCATAGAAATAGCTTTCATTAACCAACCTTATTTACCTATTGAATTTTTGAAAAGGGAAACTGTAATGTAAGCCCCTTAACTGTGATTTATCTAACATAGTGCTTACTGTTTTTTACTAAACTTCTTATCTATTACAACTATGCTTGGCAGTGTTTTTTAATAAAGTCTTTATGCATTGGCATGACTTCTACCGATTTTTGAATTACGCTATGGATATGCTCTAATCTATGGACGACTTCATCTTCTGGCAAAATATCAACTAGCGGATGATAGCCGCTAGTTGTTAATCCTTGGCCATGCATCACAGCTAACCAAGACGTTTCATTAAAAAGCTCGTTGTCTTGACGAAAAATTCGACCATTCGTTTGATATAAATCCATTTTTGCTTGTAAGCGATCTGAAACTTTCATATTTTGACAATAACGCCAAAACTCTGAATCATCTCTATCTGTTACCTTATAGTGTAAAACAATAAAATCACGAATATATTCAAGATCTATTTTCGACTGCGCGTTATAGCTATCAATATCAATTTCATCAAAACCCTGATGAGGGAATAAGCTCATAAATTTGGCTATTGCTGAACCAGATATTTTCCCATGGTGTTTTTTAGAAACGGCCTGTTTAGACAGCTGGGATGCGGCGTAAGGGCCTAACTGACTAGACTCAAAATTCTCATCATAAACAACTGTAGAAAGCCTTTCCGCGAACACGGCAGTTGGTATTATCAAGCTTAAAAGAACAACAGTAACACCCCTAAACCGAACAAATGCTTTTAACTCTCCCATGGCCATTTAACTCTCAGCCCAGTCGCGAATAATTTGCTTTAAATAAAGGCCGTTTTCGGTAAGGTCTTTATCCCGCCAAGCACTCAAGGCTTTCGATTTCGGTTTAAAAATTGACGCGCCTGCGTCTTTATTTGACACCGACCAGCTGCAGTGGGAAAGCTTATTGTCACGCATAAATTGGAGCCATTCCTCAACGCTCTCTCGATCCACGGTACCGTTGCCATCAGCACTGACAGTACCCCATTCTGAAACGAACAGCGCGAGCCCTGCATCCAATGCTTTTTGCGCCTTGTCCCTCAGCTCTTGTTTGTGAGTCCCGGCATAAAAATGCAGGCTGTAGGCAATATTAGTATGGTTTTTGATCGGGTTAAGTGCCGCTTTATCAACATCCTGAGACCAGGACTGAGTGCCGACCAAAATAATATTGTCCGGATCAAAGCCGCGGATAGTATCAATTATCCTTTCTGAGTACGGCTTAATAACCGTATCCCAGTCTGTGGTATTTAAAGGTTCGTTATAAATCTCATAAATAATATTGGGAAAGTCGCCGTATTTTTCGGCCATATAGGCAAAGAATGCCCTGGACTGTGCAACATCTTGCTCAGCCTGATGTGAATGCCAATCAACAATCACATAAAGTCCCTGGGCAATCGCCGCACGCACCACGGTTTCTATGCGCAGCAAATTCTCGCCGGGATGGCTGAGTACACTGCCATAGCGTTCGGCGCCCAGAGGAGCTCGAATAATAGTCGCATTCCACTCAGTTGCGAATGCCTGTACTGTCTCTGTATTAAAATACTTTTCTTGACCCCAACCAGTATTACTCCAGTATAAGCTGGGTCCCGCAAGACTCACAGCCTGTTGTTGGTTGTTGACCAGCATCCCTTGATAAATAGCCAATTGACCATGCTTCTCAACTGCCGTCACAGGGCCAGCAGTCTGAGATGTGCCAGAGCCCTCTTGAGCCGACAACGAGCTGGTAAAAAAGCCCAGCAACAAAACCATAAGACCCAGTTTTGGTAATATAAAACACTTCATTTTAAGCCCACTTAGCAAGACAGAATTTATCGATAAACTCTTTTTGTGACGGCATGGCAGCCACCGACTTGTCGATAACCTGATAAATGCTCTTGAGGTTTTTATCGATTTCGTCATCACTCAGGATATCCACTAATGGGTGATAACTGCTCGCCTCTATACCCTGACCATGCATCACTGCCAGCCATGAGGTCTCATTAAATAACTCGTTGTCCTCACGGAAAATATGCCCCGTAGACTGATACATATGAATTTTATTTTTCAGAAAATCGGGCACTTCCATCTGCCGGCAGTAGTTCCAAAAATCCGAATCGTCGCGTTCGGTAACCTTGTAGTGCAACACCAGAAAGTCTCGAATACGCTCAAAGTCCCAAAGCGATTGTTTGTTATACAAATCAATATTGGCTTGATCAAAATCCCGGTCCGGGAAAAGCGCCATCAACTTGGCAATGCCCGCTTGAACTAGGTGAATACTGGTGGACTCCAGAGGTTCCAAGAAACCACTAGAGAGCCCTATAGCCACACAATTTTTATTCCAGAATTTCTTCCTGTGACCGGTTGTAAAACGCAGCTGACGGGGTTCTGCCAGTGGCGTACCGTCGAGATTATCTAACAGGATCGAGGTCGCCTCATCATCGCTCATAAAGCGGTCGCTGTAGATATGGCCATTGCCGGTTCGGTGCTGCAATGGAATCCTCCACTGCCAGCCTGCGGCATGGGCAGTTGACCTAGTGTAAGGGTGCGGCTCAGCGACCTTTTCGCAAGGAACCGCCACCGCACTATTGCACGGCAACCAGTGGCTCCAGTCCTCATAACCCGTATGCAGCGCCTGTTCGATCAGCAGCCCTCTAAAGCCGGAGCAGTCGATAAACAGATCGCCCTCGATCACTTCGCCATCGGCCATGGTCAAGGACTCAATAAACCCGTCAGTTTCACGCAGCTTAACGCTGGCTACCTTACCTTCGGTTCTCTGGGTACCCGCCATTTCTGCTTTTTCACGCAAGAACGCGGCATATAGGCCGGCATCAAAATGAAAGGCATAGGAGATGTTAGATAGGGGCGAGTTGAGTATATCAGCAGAACGCATAAAGCGGCCTTGGGTGGCGGCTTTGGCGGCCAGGGAATAGGACTCAAGATCCGGAGATTTACCCTGGTTATACATTTTTAGCCAATAGTGATGGAACTGAATAGCGTTGATATTAGTGCCATAATCACCGAAGGGATGCAGATAGCGATGTCCCTTTTTCTTCCAGTCGACAAATTCAATACCCAGCTTAAAAGTGCCATTAGTCTTGCGCACAAACTCATTTTCATCGATACCCAGCAGTGAATTGAAGAGGCGCAATTGGGGAATGGTTGCCTCGCCCACGCCAACGGTTCCAATCTGTTCTGACTCGATTAAGCGCACCTTGCAATAACGATTGCCCAAGACCTTTGACATAGCTGCCGCCGTCATCCAGCCAGCGGTGCCACCTCCCACTATGATTACGCTGCCAATAGCTTTACTCATTGCATACCTCTAAGCGCTTAAATAGTCGATCTGCTCTGGTTGCAGTTGAGCTTCTCGCAAAATTAATTGCTGTATTGTTATTAAATGATGTTTTATTTGTTGTTCATTATGACGCCCAACAAAGGGGTCATAGCGGCACGGCTGCAGCCCCAGACCATAAAGCAGCGCCAACCAAGCCTGCTTATCAACCACCTCATCGTCTTTAGTGCTGAGCACACCGCGCTCTAAAAATAGGTTGATTTTTTGATGTAACTGCTGGCAATAGAATTGGAAATAACAGTGCGGTCGAGGGGCAGAATGTAGCGACCAGTAATGGGCAGAATGGTAGTCACGAATTGAGCTGTAGGCTGCACTGCTGAGGCGATTGTATTCCGCGGCAAATATCGTCATATCTGAGCCAAAGGGAATCAGCCCGATAAATCGCTGTATATCCAGGTCCATCACATAGCCTTGGGTATAGTGCAGGCTGTCAACATAGCCAGCGGCAGCACCCATTGCCACACAGTTTTTAAACCAGAATTTATCACGACAACCAGGCCTCAAAATTTGCGATTTAATGGCAGTCGGCGGCTCAGCATTGGCCATTAGTGAAAGCCTTTCTAACACTTCATCGAAACTGCTGTGGTCACTGGAATACTGACATTGATAAACCGCTTTCCCGTTTAAGAATATCTGTTTTATCCAGCCTAGATCGTCACCGAAAATGGTATTTAATGGACTCAGGCTAGTGTTATCAATCACCGAAGTAGGCACAGAAACAGTCAGCGATCGATCAAATGGCAGATGCTGTGACCAGTCGATGTATTTCGCATACATCGCCTGATCAATCAAACGCCCTTCAGCGCCAGAACAGTCGACAAATAAATCTGCTGTTACGCTGACTCCATCATCCAGCACCAGTGACTCTATATAGCCGTCGCGACTGCGTAAATTCACCTGATTAAGCTGCCCAACAACAATATCAATATCCCCTTGCTGCTGAAGTTGCTTTACGCCTGATTGCATATGAGCAAGATAGGCAGCTGCATCAAATTGCTGTAAATACTCCATGGTAGACAAGATATTGCTGCTGTCCTGAGGCGGATGAGAGAACCTTCCCAGTGAGGCCATAACCGCCCCTGGTGAGAAACTTTCTAGGCGCAGATCGCTGCCATTCTGGCGCTGGTAAGTAAGATAATGATGAAAGTCCGCAGTACCTAATTTGGCGCCATGTTGGCCATAACCTATATAAAAGTCATGGTCTGGATGATGCCAGTCGACAAACCGAGTTGCTGTCTGAAAGGTGCCATTGCAACCCTGCATTAGGGTCTGCTCGTCGAATTCGAGTAACTCATGCAATCGAGAGTCACCGGCTATCGCTGTGACACCATGGGTTGTATCATCTGGCTGACCATCTGAGACGCAATCAACCAAAGTTACCCTAGTGCCAGTACCGAGAAGATATTTGCCTAGAGCAGCAGCTAGGGCCCAGGCGTGCAGGCCACTGCCGAGAATGGCAATGCTTTTGAGTTGCCCGTCAAGGGGTGCACTGGTGCCGATCTCTGTGTTCATCGAAACCGTCCATAGAGGCTCATTGTAGCCAAGGGGCCAGAATAGTCGATCCCAGCCGCGCAGTTATTGGCAATCTCCTGGGCATGCTCAGGCAGACTGCCAACCGCTCTGCCTACTAATCCCTGTAAACTTGCCATCTGCTGTTTTAACAGATCCGCTGACAGATGCTTGGTTCGCGGATCTACATGTTTCGGAAAAATACCCTGACCCAGATACACAACCACCCAGCTGGGCTTTAAAAATAGTCCATCGCGATATTCCACCACATGGCCCTGCTCGCGCCACAATTCCATTTTGCTGCTCAGGGAGTCCGGTATCGACATAGTTCGGCAATAATTCCAAAACGCCGTGTCGTCACGGGTGGTCGACTTGTAGTGCAGTATCAAAAAATCTTTTACCCGCTCATATTCCAAATCAATACAGCGATTAAATTCCTTCCGCTCAACTGCTGAACACTGAGAGTCAGGAAATAATTCAATCAATTTAGTAATAGCTATTTGGATTAAGTAAATACTGGTGGACTCGAGAGGTTCGAGGAACCCTCCTGCCAGACCAATGGCAACACAGTTATGACTCCAGGATTGCTTGCGCTTGCCGGTAGTGAAGCGTAAAAAATTGGGGTCAGCGATTGGCTCGCCATCGAGATTTTGCAGTAAATTATTTAATACAGCATCGTCATTGGTGAAGTCACTGCAATACACCTGACCATTGCCAGTTCGGTGCTGCAGCGGAATACGCCATTGCCAGCCCGCATCTCTGGCTATAGCTTTGGTATAGGGAATCGGTGCTTCAGCACTAACACAGGGAACCGCCACCGCTCGGTTACAGGGTAGCCAATGACTCCAGTCTTCATAGCCAGCAGCCAGTGTCTGTTCGATTAAAAGACCTCTAAATCCTGAACAATCAATAAACAAATCACCCTCTAAAACCTCTCCCGACTGCAATGTTACAGACTCAATAAAGCCGCTGTCGGGGTGCTGTAATACTGAGGTCACTTTGCCCTCGAAGCGGGTGACGCCATAGTTTTCAGAATATGACCGCAAATAGGCCGCGTAAAGTCCAGCGTCTAAATGAAATGCGTAGGAAAAGGTCGATAACACCGAGTTCACATCAGAGTGAGGATAGGTGAATTTTTTGCCCTCAGCTGCCATCACGCCAACAGAATAGTCGCCGATAGGACGCTTATTGCCATCCTGTCGATGTTTTAGCCAGAGCTGGTGAAAATCAATTTCATCCAGAGGAAAACCGAAATCACCGAAAGGGTGGATATAGGAATCACCCTTTGCACCCCAGTTAGAAAACTCAATGCCTAACTTGTAAGTGGCGCGGGTTTTACGCATAAAATCATTTTCATCAATACCCAGTGTTTGATTGAAAAATCGCAAGTGCGGCAAGGTTGCCTCGCCCACTCCAACTGTGCCAATTTCATCCGACTCGACAAGGCATATCTTTATCGCCAGTGGTTTGCAGAAATGCGCAAGCGCTGCAGCCGTCATCCAACCAGCTGTTCCGCCCCCAGCGATAACGATCTTTGCTATAGGTTTTGGCGACATGTTACTCCCGAAAAACCATTCTTATAATTTTTTTTGTTGTCTGTCTCTACACCAGAAAGCAGACGCACCATCTAACCGGTGCGCCTGCTTTAGCGGCAAACTCAGTAGAACTACATTAGATATCTACCTTGATGATAAAAGCTGCAGTCCGATCTTTTACAAACCAAGAGCGAGAGTACAGTTCACCGCCCTCTCCCACTTGTTGTAAGGTTCTCGTGGTTTCATCGAGAATATTGGTTAACTGCAATTTAACCGACACTCGGTCGCTAAATTGATAGGAAAATGATCCATCCAGCTGGCCATAGTCATCATTGTAAATCGGCAATTTTGTGATCACATCCCGGGTAGTAATCAGGTAATCTGAGCGCCAGTTGTAAGCCAAGCGTGCCGAGATATCATCATATTCATACATTAGGGCTAGGTTATAAGTATCTTTCGACAAGCCCTCAAATGGAAGGTTCTCAAAAGCGTCGGCACCTTCATCGAAGGTGCTCGGATCATCACTTTTCAGACCTGTATTAGGTGCTCCACTTGAGTTTGCTCGAGTCCAGTTAGCCTGCACACCCAAGCCACTCCATGCGCCCGGCAGATCGTCAAAGAACTGTTGGTAGGCTATTTCGAAACCGTCGATTGAACCTTTACCACCATTCGATGCACCTTCGCGACGAACAGGTTTAGTCACCCCATTATTGCTATAGGATTCTTCAAAGAAGCCAACCACAAAGAAGTTAGACACGTTCTTTCTAAACAGACTAAAGGTCAGAGATCCAACGTCATCAAAATACCATTCCAGTGAGGCGTCATACATATCCGCTTCCATAGGCTCGAGGGCTGGATTACCGCCACTTCCCTTGTAAAAACCGACCTCTGCAGACTCAGGGATACAGGGCGCATCCGGCCCAGGAATACAGTCATCCGGGTAGGCAACACTGACTTCTTGCTCGTCGATATTAATATGATAGCGAAGCAATCCAAGATCTGGCAACGCAATGGCCTCAGAGGCACCGAGTCGCAAAATCAAATCGTCCTGCAGGTTTATTTTCACATTCAAGCTCGGCAGGACATTGGAGTAGTCTCCTTTACCCACACCAGAGGCGTAAAAACCATTACCGAAGTCTCGATCCTCTTGGGGCAAGAAGCCATCTGAAATACTGCTGCCATCGATATCTGGGAAACTAATAAACCCGTCGGTTTCATGATCCAATTGAACATAGCGCAAACCAATATTACCGGAGACATCAAAACTACCAGCTTCACCACCAAAGTTAAACTTCACAAAGGCGGCTTTGTTGGTACTTGAGGTGTTATTGATTTCATTTGGCTTGATGGTCACTGGGTTCCATCCCCGTCCAGCTAACCCAAAGGCGGAATCCCAACTCGCATAATCCCTAGCCAAGGCCATAGACGGGAAGATGAAATCAGTGCTTGTTCCGTTGTTCAACACATCGCCATTACTAAAGCCTGCGAAAGACACTGTGTCATAAGAGTCCTGCAACCCTGCCGCGGCAGCAGCATCGGAGTCCATATAAGCTGATCCCCCAGCCCAAGCCTCAGAGAGCACACCCCAATTATAATCGGATTCACGGGTGATCTGATCTCTTTTAGACCAGCGCACACCGGCTTTGATCGACCGAGCCCAGCCACTCTCAATATGATATTCCACATTCAACAGTGCTGCATCTTCCTCACCATCGTTGTTCTGTAGATGATCCATGGCACTGCGCCAATAGTAGTTCGAGGGCGTCGCTAGCCATTCTGTATCATCAGTTCCGTCAGGAGAAACGAAGTTCAGATTAGGCGCAGTGCTGCCCTCAACCCCTGCAATCGATGCCCCTGCGCGCGCCGCCAGCATTAAGGAATAGGACTGTACTTGGCTCTTGGCTGAGACATGTTGATAATCCATTTCCACATCAAACTTTTCGCTTGGGCTCCACTTAAAGTTAAACGATGCATCATCAACAACGTTATCCATCTGTTGGTAGCGCGATTGGAAGACATTTCTAACACCAAAATTGCCCCAAGGCTCTCGATAATCGCCGGAACCTCTCCAACCTTCGTTAGAGCCGATAACGCCGCTTTCAAACAGTCGTGAATCACCTAACTCACCGGAAAAAGTAAACTCTTCATCACACTGATCAGTGCCACCGGCTTTCAGGGGACAGAATTGATTATTTTGATCTTCGTCTGTTTCGATAGCATATTCGCTCCAAGCCAAGGAAGCATCTGAGCGGATAAACTGCGCCGTCGCTAACATGGTTTCATCCTTGCTCGCCCATTGCAGCGCTACTGTGGTGCCCTTGCGCTTTCTGTCGTCAGACTTCTGACGAAAGGCAATGCCCTCTGGTACTCGATCACCATCATTGGTAAATAATGTGCCTAACTGAACGCCTTGAGACTGTGATTGACGAGATTCGTCCGCAAGGTTAATCAATAAGCCCACCTCACCTGATTCAATCTCCCATCGATTGCTAAAGATTCCAGATACCGAAATATCACCATCTTTCTCCATGTCACCGTAGTTATATTCCACGTTGACAGCGGAGAGACGGCCTTCTTGATCAAAGGGCTGACGGGTACGCACGTCAATGGTGCCACCTATGCCCCCCTCGACCAGATCAGCCGACTGATTCTTATATACCATGACGCCTGCAGCCAGCTCCGGCGTGACATCTTCAAAGCTCAGACCACGTCCGCTATTGGCGCTAAATGAATCGCGGCCGTTAAAACTAGTGCGAACGTGGGTCATACCACGGAGTACTGCGCCACTGGCCTCAGTGCCGAAATGATCGGGGTCTGCCTTGCCGGCAAAGCGCTCAATTGCCACACCTGGCACTCGAGAGATGGCTTCAAGAATTGACTTGTCAGGCAACGAACCAATATCTTTTGACGAGATCGCATCAACAAAGGTATCAGCCATTCTTTTAGTTGACTGGGCATCTTGAAGATTGGCTCGGGTTCCCGAAACCACGATCTCTTCAATTTCTGCTAGCTTTTCCTTGGCTACTTGTACTTGTTCTGCTGATATTACTGGCAGCGAAGTTGCCCCTAATGCCAGTGACAAGCTTGTTGCTATTTTCGACTTAGTGAATATTTTCTGATTCATTCTGAACCCCCAGTTTTATTTAACTACTTTTGAACCCTACAATAATATGTAAGCGCTTACATTACCATCACAAATATAAGCGCCTCCACAAGCAAGAATCATGTAAGCGCTTACATGACACCTTAAATTAATTATGGGTTAAAGTCAATTCTTATTTGGAGCTAAATTATTCTTCCATCCTACAGCTGTAATGTATAAACATTAAAATCAAAAAGTTAAAGATAATATATCTGTTATCCAGCGCATAAATCCAAGTGTTAATGCCGGCCTAAAAGCGCGCATATTTGTCGCAGAAACCCTTTCTGATCAACTGATATCCAGAGCCATCAGTCCTGCCACATCCTCTCCTTCCGGTGGCCACTATGCCAATGGCACACACATGAGCATTCTGATGAATCCGATCACCGATTCCGGTTTATTCCGATCACCCACACTGCCTAACGGGAAGGCTTGGATAAAATCACCCTGAGTGATCGGAATCAGCCATTACGCTCATCGTCTTTCTCATCGACTCACCTTTCAGCATTAGCTTGTGGCTGTTGTGAAGCAGGCGGTCGAGAATGGCGTCGGCCAGCGCGGCGTCACCCATGGCCTTGTGCCACCGATTGACCGGCAACTGGCTGGTAATCAAAGTGGAGCGTAAGCCGTGGCAAGCCGCCATGATTTCCAGCAGATCGTTGCGCTGGCTCAGCGTCATTTTCTCCAGGCCCCAGTCGCCCAGCACCAACAAGTCGGTTTTTCCCAGCTGCTGAAATCAGCTAGGGGTAGCGCAGTGGCTGCTGAGCAGGTCGGCGAACTGGCTTTTACTGAACCCCCGCGGGTGTCGGTAGTCGATATCCTCCAAGTGGTCCTGTAGCTTGAGCTTGGCCGCTTTTAGCCAGCGAACAACCTTATTGTTGAGATGGGTCGTCTCCCTGTCGACTAGTAATGCAAGGCGCTCCTCGAAGCCCTGCTCTTCATGGGTGGGCGGTTGCGCCAGTTGCTGTCCCAGGCCAAGTGCCTTCTGCAGTGAAAACCTCAAGCATTTAAGATTAATTTGAAATGATCGTTGTGATTAATAATCACGTCATTGACATGAAATTATCGCTTGTTCAAGGTTGTTTGTTCGAACAAAGACATCAGTAAAGTCGATACTTAATGGATCTGCTGTAGATAACATAAACGGACTAGTAATTTTACTCAAGTCAGCGCCACTTTTTTCAAAGCACTGTAAATCAAAGGACAAAGTATGCCATTGGTTAGTTTTTAATACTGATAACGCCTTGGCAATATCAACCGTCCCTTGGCATTGCTCACCACAAGCCATCGATAAATAAACACCTTTCTGCTCAGAAAAGCTTTGCTTTTCAGTCAAACGCACTCTTAACTCTAATGACGAGTTAGCCTTGCTATGTTGTGTTAAATCAATTGGAAAACTACTGCTAAAAGCAAGCTGCCCTTTTTCTTTACCATTAAAAATGACTCTTCTGGCATCTTCTTGAACATCTTTATCAATAGCTCGCAAATAAACGGCCTTGTTTTCGATAATGCTACTGGTCATGGTCTGAGAAGAATCACTATCTGCTACCACCAGTTTCCATGGTGCTTTAATAGAGCTTTCAAAAAGAGTAATATTTTGCAAGCTCGAGGTTACTTTTTCAGCGCTAACGTCTAAGTTATCTGCTAATACATTAGCATCACCATAACTTAAACCAAAGCCATAAGGCAGTAATGGCTGATAGTCTTCATCATTATGATTTACCTTAGTTTGACTAGCATTTACAGGCCAAGAGTAAGATAACTTACCAGTGAAATCATATTTAACATCACCATTTGCCTGAGTAAATAATACATCTGCAACAGCGATACCTTCGGACCCAGGTAACCATACCGCCACAAACGCATCTGAGGCATTAAGCTCAGCGTTAACCCACATTGGCCGACCACTGATAAATAAAGAAACCACTTTAATTTCATCAGCTTTAAGGCGCTTTAATAAGGCAAGATCTTGTTTAATGCCCTGCTGATATTCTAGGTTTTTAATATCTCCGACACCTTCAGCATAAGGCTCTTCACCAAAAACAACGATGGCAACATCAGGCTTGGTTTGATAATGACCATCAACATTTAGCTCAACACTACCCCCTTGAGAGGTAACCTGTTGCTTAATGCCATCATAAATAGAGCTGCCGCCCGGGAAGTCCTCATTAAAGTTATTAGTTCCTTGCCAAGTAATAGACCAACCTCCTGACTGCTTACCAATATTATCGGCGCCATCTCCAGCAACTAAAACCTGCTGATTAGCCGACAAGGGCAATAAGTTCCCCTTATTTTTTAGTAGCACTAAAGACTCTCTTACCGCTTGTCTAGCAACTTCTCTGTGTTCAATAGCACCAATTAACTCGTTTTTTCCCGATAAAGTTCTATTGATTGGGCTTGGCTTATCAAAAAGACCCGCCCTAAATTTAACACGCAAGATTCTACTCACTGCATCATCAATACGTGCCTGAGATATATCTCCATTTTTCACTTGAGCGATAGTGTTTTCATATAATGGCTTCCAAGCATCAGTTGGCACCATAAAAATATCTAAGCCTGCATTGACCGCTTGTGGGCAGCTTTTATTTGAACAGCCTTTAACTTGCCCGTGACCATTCCAGTCTCCGACAACAAAACCTTCAAAACCCATTTGATCTTTTAATACATCAGTCAACAAATATTTATTACCATGATTCTTTTTACCATGCCAGCTATTAAAAGAGACCATAACCGATTGAGCGCCAGCCGTTAATCCACCAACATATCCTTGGCCATGGATATCAAATAATTCTTGTTCTGAAGAAAGGTTATTGCCTTGGTCAACACCACCTTCTGTGCCACCATCACCTAAAAAGTGTTTCACCGTACTAATAACACGTTTATCACCAAGAAAGTCTTTATTAGCAGTGCCCTGCAAACCCTTTACTATGGCATAAGAGTATTCTCGAACAATCTCATGATCTTCAGAATATCCTTCATAGGTTCTTCCCCATCGATCATCACGCACCACAGCAACAGTTGGAGAAAAAACCCAGTCAATACCCGTAACCATCACTTCAGTTGCAGTAATGGCTGCAATTTTTTCAATTAATTCAGGGTTATTCGTTGCCCCTAAAGCAATATTATGAGGGAATAAGGTCGCGCCAATAACATTATTATGTCCGTGTACTGCATCTGTGCCCCACATAGTTGGAATACTGCTTCCATCCAAACTATCATCAACTGAGGCTTGGTACATTGCTTCTGCCAGGTTTACCCAATCGCTGGGTGTTGCATGTTTATCATTATTAGGAAAAGCACCACCACCATTTAGATATGAGCCAAAACCATATTTACGCATATCTTCAACGCTAATATCTCGTATTTCCGGCTGAATCATTTGAGCCACTTTTTGTTCAAGTGTCATTATCGATAATAATGATGTAATTTTTTTTTCAATATCAGCATCTGCTTTTACTTCGATATCAAGTTTTGGCCAGATTTCAATGTTTGATGACGCTACTAATTTTTGTGATGGCGACGCTGATTGCTCAGATTTATTAACTGATTCTGCTTCTTTTTTTTCCCCACTACAGCCAACAACAAGAGATGAAATTGCCAAGCACAATATGGCAGTTTTGATTTTTGCCTTTTTAATCATAATATTACTTGTTGTCTATTTTATTACTTAATAGCTAGGTTGATAACCAATACTTATTTGACTACTGCCTTTACCTTGCTGCCTGATAGACTGTAATAAGCAATAAATAAATAACACAACAAAGGTAAGAAAAATGCTGGTTGAATACCAATACTGTCGGCTAAAAGGCCTTGAAAAATAGGAATAATTGCGCCACCAACAATAGCTAAACATAAAATACCTGAGCCTTGACTGGTATGTTTACCCAAGCCATTAATAGCTAAACTAAAGATTGCTGGAAACATAATAGAATTACATAAACCAACTAGTAGGATTGCCATCATAGCGATGGTGCCTGATGAGAAAATAGTCACTAAAATCAAAATGACAGCAAGAATCGAATTAAAACAAAGCGCTTTACCAGCAGCAATCTTTTGCATAACCGCAGCACCAATAAAACGACCAACCATGGCGCCGCCCCAATAATAAGCAATATATTTTGCCGCATCAGACTCTGCTAACCCAGCGATATCAGGGTCGGCAAAAAAGCTAACCAGAAAGCTACCTATTGATACTTCAGCACCAACATAAACGAAGATACCAACAGCACCGAGCACCAAGTGACTATATTGCCAAGCACTGCCACTGTCTTTATTTAAATCATGCTGCTCTAAATCATCAGTTGCCGAGAAGTTAGGTAGTTTTATCCAAGCAAAAATGGCAGCAAGTACTAACAACATAGTAGCCAAGAAAATATAAGGCATTTGCACTGCTTCTGCTGATGCTTGAGCAGACATAGACTCAGCCGCTTTATTCAAAATCAATAAAGCACCAAAAAATGGTGCTACTGTTGTACCTAGTGAGTTAAAAGCTTGTGTCAATGTTAAACGAGATGACGCTGTTTTTGCATCGCCCAACATGCTTACATAAGGGTTAGCAGATACTTGCAACAACGTAATACCACTAGCAACAATAAATAGTGCCATTAAAAAAACGGGGTAACTGTGCATCAAGGCAGCAGGATAAAAACATAAACAACCAACTGCGGTTATCACTAACCCTAGAACAATACCTTTTTGATAACCAAGCTTTTTAACTATTGTCCCAGCTGGCAGTGATACAAGAAAGTAAGCACCAAAAAAGCAAAACTGTACCAACATGGCCTGACTATAAGATAAATCAAAAACTCCCTTAAGATGAGGAATTAAAATATCATTTAAACAGGTAATAAATCCCCACATAAAAAATAATGAGGTTAATGACGTAAGTGCAAAACCAAAGTTACTGTTTTGAGGCACATCGTTCACCTGATTAAGCGAGCCTGTATTTGAATGTATTGCCATAATTTCCTCTTTTGAAATATCCTGTTATTCCTTTTTCAACCCATCATTGACGAACTTTTTAATCTAGCAACCGATATCACAAGACAATGAATCTTTCTATTCCAACTGATTGAGGCTGCATTAACTAAAAAGTGATGAAACTTGTTGACCTAAGCTCTAGAAAGCACTAATCTTAATGTAAGCGCTTACATGACCCATTAAAAACTATTGCCGCATTTTAATCAATGTTTTTTGTAACCGCTTACATAAATTAATATTAAACTTGGATCCCAATAATGACGGACAATCTTTACCTACCCAATAACTGTGCAATGTTATCAACAGATTTTATTTATGGTGTAGCAACCGCTTCATTTCAAATAGAAGGCGGAGCTCATACTCGCCTCCCCTGCATTTGGGACACATTTTGTGATACCGCAGGTAAGGTTGCTGATGGGTCAGATGCCTCAGTTGCTTGCGATCACTTCAACCTTTGGCAACAAGACATTGAATTAATTGACTCACTTGGCGTTGATGCATATCGTTTCTCAATTTCTTGGCCTCGAGTAATAAAGGAGTCAGGTGAACTAAACCAAGAGGGTGTCGATTATTATTTAAGTATTTTAGATGCGTTAAAAGCAAAGAATATTAAAGCCTTTGTCACACTTTATCACTGGGATTTACCACAATATCTAGAAGATAAAGGTGGTTGGTTAAATAGAGAGACAGCTTATAAATTTAGAGACTATGCCAACTTAATTTCAAAAGCTTTTGGCGATAGAGTTTATGCATATGCCACGCTAAATGAACCTTTTTGTAGTGCCTTTTTAGGGTATGAAGCAGGTATTCATGCACCAGGGATTGTAGGTAAAGAATTTGGCAAAAAAGCAGCACATCACCTATTACTTGCTCATGGTTTAGCAATGGAAGTGCTGGCAAAAAACAGACCAGAAAGCAAAAATGGAATCGTGTTAAACTTTACTCCTTGTTACCCCGAATCTGATTCTTTAGCCGATATAAAAGCAACCGCTTTTGCGGATGATTATTTCAACCAATGGTACATCAAGCCATTGTTTGATAGCCAATATCCTGAAATTATGGCACAACTACCAAAAGAGCATAGGCCAGAAATCCATGATGGTGATATGGAAATTATATCTTACCCCCTTGATTTCTTAGGGGTTAACTTCTATACCCGAGCTATTTATCGTGCTGATGCCGATGAACAGTTTTTACAGATTAATCCTCCTGAGCCTCGTACCGATATTGGCTGGGAAATTTATCCTAAGGCGTTTACTGAGTTATTAGCATCACTCAATGACAAGTACTCACTTCCTCCTATTTACATCACTGAAAATGGTGTGGCACTGGCAGATAAACTTGTTGATGGTGTTGTTAACGATGTTGATAGAATAGATTATTATCAAAACCATCTTAATGCTGTAAATGATGCTATCGAGCAAGGCGTTAAAGTTAATGGCTATTTTACTTGGAGTTTAATGGATAACTTTGAGTGGGCAGAGGGTTACTTAAAACGCTTTGGTATTGTTTACGTTGATTACGATACCCAAGTAAGAACAATTAAAGCCAGTGGACTTGCATATAAAGCATTAATAACGAGCAGACAAAAGTAGTAATTACCCTAAAAGACTGCATAACAAATGACTAAATTACCCTTTTATGAAAAAGTAGGTTACGCCATGGGCGATGCAGCGGCCAATTTAGTTTGGCGCGGCGCCTTAGCCTACTTGGCTGTTTTTTATACGGACACCTTTGGTTTAACAGCTACCGATGCTGCCATGCTATTTTTAGTGGTACGTTTATCAGATGGCGTTACCGACATCATCATGGGCATGATAGCTGACAGAACCAATACTCGATGGGGAAAATTTCGGCCCTGGGTATTATGGTCTACTCCCTTCCTCGCACTATTTATGGTGTTATGTTTTACTAAGCTTGATTTAAATTATACAAATAAATTAATTTATGCTTATGTCACCTATATTGGTTTAACCCTTTCTTACACAGTAAATAACGTACCCTATTCGGCATTAATGGGGGTAATGACGCCAAGTGATACAGAGCGCACCAGTTTATCTGGATTCCGTTTTGCCGGTGCTTTTGCTGGTGGCTTGCTAGTAATGGGATTCTTACCTGATTTAGTGGCCTATTTTGGTGATGGTAATGATGCTATAGGTTATCAATATACTATGTATTTATTTGCTGCAATTTTGATCGCTTTAATGGTGATAACTTTTACTAGTACAAAAGAGCGAATTACTCCAGCTATAGATGAATCAGTAAGTTTAAAATCAGAACTGCTTGATTTAAGTAAGAATTTACCTTTTATTATTTTGCCATTACTAGCAATGACATTGTTTTTCTATTATCGCGACATTTATAGTGGTTTATTCTTCATCATAGTCATGGCCTCAATGTGGGTGCTCATTAAGGGGTTAATCAAAAACACTCCTGATGGTATAGGCGGCATCCAAAGAGATATGGTTGATTTACTCACCAATAAACCTTGGTTAATCTTGCTAGGTATGGGCTTTTTAACCATGATGTTTAACGGTATTAAATACGGCACTATTGCATATTATTTTAAATACCAAGTGGGTGATGAACTCATGGCGGGCAAATACTTTATTGCCTTGTTGATGGTATCTATTTTCGGCGCATTATCAACAGGTTATTTATCAAGTAAATTAGGTAAGCGTAAATTATTCATTGTCTCACTTATCCTGAGTGGTTTACTCACTACGGGATTCTATTGGCTACCTAAAGGCAACATTAGTGCTATTTTCATTTTAGGTTGTAGTGCAGAATTTTTTGCTGCCATGATGCCTACTTTATATTTTACTATGCTGGGAGATTCTGCAGATTATTCTGAATGGAAAAATGGCCGACGCGCAACGGGCCTCATCTATTCTGCAGGAACTTTTGTGCAAAAAACCGGCGGTGGTTTTGCAGGAGCACTGGTATTGGTTATGCTTGCTAGCTACGGCTACGACGGCATGGATAAATCAACTATTGAAGCATCATTACCCGGAATGCAGTTACTGATGAGCTGGATACCCGCAGCCTTTGCCTTTGCTGGTGCCGCATTAATGATTTGTTACCCTTTAACTAGTAAACAAAACAAACAGATTGTAGAAGAATTAGTTCAACGTAGATCCACCGTAGTAACAGCTTAATGACCGCTATAATTAGGACTCATCTTTGGATATATTTATTTTTGTGGTTATAAATGTGGAAACTTAACTGTCCATAGTTGACTTATTGATAGCTGTGGTACGATCATGCGGCTACAGAGTAAATTAGAGGATAACATGGCGACAATAACAGATGTTGCAAAACTTGCGGGAGTTTCTTCAGCAACAGTTTCTCGCGTGATGAATAAAAACGCAAAAGTCAACGACAACACACACAAAAAAGTTAAGGATGCAATGGCTGAGCTTGGTTATCGACCTAACTCTATTGCACAATCACTCGCATCAAATAGGAGCAACAGCGTCGGTATTTTAGTTTCTGAATTGCATGGTACTTTCTTTGGTCAGATGATGGCTGGTATTGAAGCTGAACTTAGAGCTGCTGGCAAGCATGTTATTATCACCACGGGCCATAGTGAGGAAGATCAAGAAAAAGACGGTATAGAGTTTTTGATTAGCAGAAACTGTGATGCCTTTATACTACACGTAGAGGCGGTTAGTGATGATTTTCTGATTCATCTATGTGAAGGCGGGCTCCCTGTTTATCTAATGAGCAGATCGGTTGAAGGATTAAGTGAAAAATGTATTAGCTTGAATAATGAATTGGGTGGTTATTTAGCTACCCAGTCAGTAATAGAGCAAGGTCATTCAAATATAGCCTATATAGCTGGTCCGCAATTTAAGCCTGATGCCAAAGATCGTTTAGCGGGTCACAAAAGAGCACTAGCAGCAAATAACATCCCTTTTGACGAAGGATTATATTTTGAAGGTGACTTTAAAGAAACGGGTGGCAGTGAAGGTCTAAAGTATTTTATCAATAATAAACGAGTATTTTCCGCTTTAGTTTGTGCTAATGACGAAATGGCATCAGGCTCAATAACTTATGCTCGTGAACAGGGATTTTCTTTACCCGAAGAATTGTCAATCATTGGTTTTGATAATATGAATTTTACGCGACATACCTATCCTAAACTCACCACTATAGACAACCCGGTGAACTTAATGGGTCATATGGCAGCAAAGTTAGTATTAAAAAATGTTTACCAACAAAAACAATTATCAATAACACATTTTTTTGAGCCAACTCTTATCACCAGAGACTCTGTTATTTGTAACCCTAACTAACAGGTAAATTAGTGCCTGGCAGAAAACCCTCAAAATTTCGCCATGGGCTCGTAAATTTTTGACACAGCAGTCGCCACCGAACTCTGAAAGCACAATGCTTTTAGCTAATAAGGAGGCTGTTATGACTGTGCTTGATACATTCGAATACGAGGTTTCTAATCAGCGACTATTAAATCTCTAAAGCCACTTTCTTTTCTATTTCCAATAAAACCATATCCGCTAACTTTTCGTTCGTATTATATATGTGGTTAGTAAATCCACTTTCTTTTAATTGCTTTGCTGACTGCTTTAATCCCACATAACAGCGACATAGAGCATCATTGCTTATGTCAGTTCCATTATGTTTCATTACATACAAGTAACTCTTGCTTTTACCTAAATAATCTAATGCAAATTTTTTCTTCGTTAATGTTCTGTCGTATTCCTTTAGTGTTTCAAATACTTTGTCTAATATCATTCTTAATACTCCTTAGTAGTGTTCACATATTGATAAATAGTAGTAAGTAAAGTAATAGCTACACACTCCCAAAAAGCGTGTTTGGACTAACGTGCATTCACCCATACATGTTAATTATCAAAATATTAAATATTTAGTCTGTGTTTTAGACTAAATTCGCCAATACTCCAACTCGTTCAGCGCTTTCGCTTTCGGCTTGTGCATAACTGTTCTGTAAATCGAAATAGGCTTGTTGCTTTACTATTTCTGCCATTTCATCACTATGGATAACTTCATCAGTCGCTTGTTGTATCTTAGTGCGTGCTGCGTCGTCCAACGTACGTTTCGTTTTCTTGAGAATAACGATGGCACTTGCCAGTTGATGTGCCGTATCCAACATTGCGCCGTCGCCATAGGTAATGCTGTTATGATTTGTATACTTTCTCATTGCTCGGCTTAATGTTTGCAGTAACCCCTCATCCTCACATTTGAGCTGCAACCAATCGTAATCATCTTGTTTGCACCTGCCCTCCGATTTAATCTGCTTGTGAATATTCAATATCTTGACTGCAACATTTCTGACGTTCGTAAAACGCACATATCCCTCATATATCTCATGTAATTTCATAGCTTTTCCGAATCGTTGACGACTATAGTTATTGGCTGATTCTTTTTCTCTTACCTACAAGCACGCTATTTCTTAAATAATTAATGCGCACAGTTATTTATCGATTAATGGCTAAAAGCACTTATTTGGCTGATAAACCTGGTAAATACGAAGGTATAAGGGAATTGATTAAGGTCTGTGGACGAGCTAAACAGGCCAATAAGAACAGGCTTGTTGTGCCCCTGTCGTTTAGAGGTAGTGTTGATATTACTGATACGTCTTAATACTACGTTTGTGCTTACTTGCGCTTACGTGTGTTTATACAGTGGATTTAGGCTCTATCTCCAATTGCTTTGCTGTATAAAAAGAAAATAGCTGTTCTTTTGAGAGCTCTCCGTTATCCAAATAATGTTGTAAATACTGCTCGGTAGAGGCTATGTATTGGGACACTTTATCCAACGATACTTTGATCTTGTCAGCGCTTTTTTGAATATTACTCACCTCTTTTTCCACAGACTTATAATCGCTAAGCAAATACAGTAGACGCTCCACAATCATGGTCATTACCTGCCCATCGATTTTCTTAGTATGGACATGCGCTAAAGCCATCTCTCTGCAAATAGCATAAACCACCGCTAAGTTGGAAAAATCGCCCCGCCGGGTACTGATGATCACGATAAACCCAACGCCTTGAATAAACTTAACACCACCCACACATTCAGCCCACACATTTGGATCGACACTGTCCTCATCAAATATGATCACGTTGGCGAGCGTGTTTCTGTTAGCCCGCATTTCTAGCAACTGCCCTATTGCGGTGTCTGTTTGTGCGGCAGGATCACGATTATCAAACATCCCCAGCTTTACGCCTTTGTCTAACTTTACCTCGAAGCCGATGGCGCAATCATGTTTGCCGTCAATTGCGACCATCACATCGCCTGTTTTGTTTCTAGGCAGCTGACCTCTTTGCATAGATAGATCTAGGATTTCATCATTATCATACTTAGCCGCCGTCTGAATTTCAGCTAGCGCTTGCATCACCTGCTGTTCGGCTTTTTCACCTTTGCGACTGGTCTCTTTAAATCGCAACTCTCGCAATTCATATAACGCTTTTAACGAGACCAAACGTTTCCCTAACTCTCCTTCGGTCTCGTGTAAAAACTGGGCGATCTCACCCTTGATTCCAGCTAACACACCAATACCAATTGCTTTGACTATAGCTTGCTCTCGCTGACTGTCGGGCAGTCCTGCCAGATACTCCGCTACGATAGGGTTGTCGATCTGAATCTTTTCAATATCCAGTACGCCGTTTCTCAGTTTGATAGCCATATTATGTGCCTACTTAGCGTTGATCTAGCTTGAGTGCATTGCATTAAGCTGGTTGATCACTTGCTCCACATCATCCCAAGAGACCTCACTGTTCTCTGCGCTCTCAGCCAAAGCGGGCCCTGAGTACTCGGCATTTTGTACGTCGTACCACACAAAATGACACACCTCGTCAGCGGGCCTTTGCACTATTGACCAGTGCGTGGCTTCATGCGGTGGAAATACAAAATCAGTGTCCGCAGCATGTTTGTGTATGTATACCGCATAGGACTCCATGTTGAGATCTTCAACCTCATCATCATCTTCAGCATAACCGTCGAAGGCTATTTTGATTTGCGGATATGGACTGATATCCACCCCAACCTGTAAATCATTAACGTTTGTGTGACGTCTTGCTGACGCGACCCACTGTTCGATTATGTTTTCCATTGTGACTGCCCCTTTAGATTCTCAATCATTTAATAGGTAATACAAAATTGGCCATGTTCAACCGCTTGTATATTGGCCTTGGCTTTTTTCAACATCCTACTAACACTGCTGTTCATGTAATTCTTTCTGTTTGCACGTTGTTTCGATAGAGGAGACGGCTGCGCGATACCTTGCTTGATACCGATGTATATCTCCCTCAGCCGCTCTTTTTCATCCTCGGTAAGTAATCGTGTCTTATTACCCCATTCATTGCCTCTGGCTTTTACTCGCTGCTTTTCACGCCATTTCATCTTTTTGTTAGCCCAGGCAATGGCTTTTTCTTCTAACGCTTTTTCTTGTGGCGTAGCGGACTCGTCCGCTTCATCATCTGAGTCATGTTCAACCGGCAACTCCCAATCCTCTAAAATACCCCGCTCGCCTCTAGCGTCCTTGAACACCCATTCAGCTTCACCAGACCTTAACCCTTTAACCTGCGCATAGATTTGTTTGTTGCCTAACCCAGCAACATGAAGGTCATAAGCCTGCAGACATTCGGTTAAACTTTCTACATCGACTCGCTCAGCCTCTACCGAGTACTTGGGCTTGAGCTGAGTTGATTCTGCGACCTCAACCTCTAACTGCGTTATCAACTTGCCCACTCGTTGCCTTAATTTGGCTTTGGGTATGTTGGTGGGTACAGCCACAATCTTTAGCTTGCCGGAGTCTATTTGGTCCTTAAGGGCGATGAGATCTTGATAACTGAGAAATTGATCGGCCTGCTGTTGCCCTGGCACTCCAAATAGGTACTGGCCTTTTGGCACCCACCACTGATCATAAAACGCAGCAGCTTCAACAAAACCCGTTGATGATATTGGCAGTGTGTGAACATCCCCAAAGTGTGCATACAAATTCTTCAGTAACGGGTCACTGCCAACACCCTTCTTGTGACATATATCACGATACCGCTCACTGCGTCGCAAGTACTCAAACCACATGTAGTACACGCTTTGTGTGGTGGGTACGCCTTTAAGTATGCCCCCACCTTTACGCTTCAATCGCCACTTACCACCTTGATACTCAGCTCGAGTTCTCGGAGATAGTGGCTGCGGCTTGGGAAACCAAAGTGGTCCACTTAAATTTTTCATATATCATCTAATATTGCAAGTAGACCATGATAATAGTACTCGCATTACCTCTTGTAAACTATTCATGTGTTGGCAATAACGCTTTCACATTAAATTAAAAGGCAATACATATGAATATCGAAACAACTACACGCGCTATGATCGAAGTCTTGGACAATACGATTACACCACAACTGCAGCAAGTGCTTGATGACTACAATGGGGAGAGATTCTCTCGCTATCCCGGCTGCAGTATTTTGATGCTTGAGGACTCGTCTGACCCTGATCGACTGGTAGGTTTTATTAGTACAATCGAGAACATACTGGAAGAAAGCGGCTTAGCGCCTGAATTCTCTGTGATAGCCTAAAGCGTAAACTGAATAATGCGGGTACTAAGGGTAATGTGTCTTATTTGCCCTTTTACCTGTTCCGACACATAGTTTAAGTGCAACGTATTGGTGTTATAGCTGGTGAATAAATAGCGCTTTAACAAACATGTTCGCATCACCTCAATCAGCTAATGGCTAATTATGCTCTGCCCTTTTTAAAATAATCTCTGCTACATCCCCAGCAAGAGAAAGGTAATGGTCGCTGAGTTGATCCCATCTGAGCCTGTATTGGATAACGGATTCCCTGCTGGCTGATACTTTCCATTGGTTCGCTTTTTTGATCAGTACACAGTACAAGTTCAACGCCACGTCGTTACTGACATCTTTATTCTTATTTCTTCTATTACATAGATAACTTCTTGATGTGCCCAAATAACTTTTAGCAAATTCATTCTCAGTGAGGTTTTTATGGTTTGCTTTCAATTGATTGAATACTTCATCTGTAATCACGTTATAACTCCTTTATGTTGATTCACTTATTTTTGATAATAAGAAGCACACACAACATTTTGCTGTGATGCATGCTACGCGGACTTAGGGTTTCACTGTCTATTGCTGTGCTTACTAATGAAACTGGCTCTTAAACAGAGCACGTCTTCGTTATTTCTATTCGCTAAAGCCGTATCTTTGTTGCTGTAAACAGATACGGCTTGGTTATCTCTAATATAATTGTCAGTCAGCTGGAAGAGAAAGCTATTCTCCGTCTCACTCTCGCAACGCTGAATCTTTAACCACTGCCGCTTGATCTTATCTAAAAGGACTTCGTCGGTATGGTTGCCGTAGCGCTTGATCATCACATTGGCGTGGTAATACGTGGCTTTTTCAATGCAAACCACGCGCTCTATTCGCGAGTAGCGTCTACCCCACCGAGTCTCTCGCTGCTCATAGCCCCATTCTTCGCATTCAAGCTGGTAAAAAAGCCTGCGTACTTGGCTACTCAACACCTCATAACTTAGTGGTTTGCTGAACGCTGAGTTCGCATGATTCAAAACAAAGTACAGATCAGCTTGTTGATCACTGCACCAGTCTGCATACGCATGTGTAATGGCATAAGTCTTCATACATGTATTTATCTGTGCATGCATATTTCACTAAGCAAAACTCGCTGGTTTTGTAGGACAGCCGTTTTTTCAGTGTTCACAGTTGCATGTTGGTATTACCCATCGCATCGCCAAGTCATTGGAGAGTCTTGCCATATGATTCTCCTTAATCCCTTAAGGATATTCACTCATACAAGCACTCAAAACGGCCCTTACACGGCGTTTAAGCCAACGACTGCGGTTCTTGTGCTTAGGCGCGGGATTGATCTCCTAGGCACGCCCGCAAGGCGATATAGGAATGAGAGATGAGTGCTTTTTACGGGGAAATAGGGCCTAAAGTGGTCTGTAAATGTATGGAAACTAGCAGTTTCATACATTTCAGTAAAAACCTCATTGATTACGCCAGCTTACGCCTTCTGGCAGAAACCGAATGCTCTTTGAAATGTATGAAAATATAATTAACACACACATAAACAACTATTTAGGACTTTTTATGCGCGACAAGTGGGAACTCAATGAAGAACAGCTAAAAGAGTTATTGCTTGTGACCAACGTCATTATTGGCGCGCCTATTACAGAGGAAACTAAAGATGAAGCAAGCACGTGTTTTGAACGACAAAGAGCTGAGGACTGTGCTCAACAGCACAAAGATGACCAGGTACCAACACAGAAACCAGCTAATGGTGATGCTTAGCTACTGCGCTGGGTTACGAGCATGTGAGATTTCCAGTTTGCGGATTGGCGATGTCATAGGCAGTGACGGTGAGGCCATGCACACCATTCTACTTGAGCGGTGGCAAACCAAAGGCACCCAGCGTCAACAAGTTGTGGTAAGTGAGAAGCTGCGCAAAGAAATCACGCGATACGTACAACAATGCAGACCTCAAGCTAAACCGCACTCCCCACTATTAAGCAGCCAAAAAGGCGGGGCTTTCAGCAGTCAAACAATACAGCAAGTATTTCGTCAACTGTATACACAAATTGGCTTTGATGGTGCAAGCAGTCACAGTGGCCGACGAACAATGCTCACAAAGCTGGCCGAACGGGGTGTGCATGCTCGCGTGATACAGCAAATTGCGCGACACAGCAGCTTAGCAACAACCCAGCGTTATATTGAAGTGTCTCCGCACTTGCTACGCAACGCTGTTGAGATGCTTTAATCTAGCTCAACCAAGTCTTGCGACTGGCCTTCATAACTGAGCATGGCCGCTCGCTCTTGTTCCGATAAATCAACATGATAGTAGGTTTCAGTAAGATGTTTGAGACTGGTACCACACACCTTACTAAGTGTTAACGGGTTTGCATTACTCTGAAGCCGTTTAGTAATCCCATAATGCCGGGTACTGTAGTACGTTAAATTGCGCGCCTTCCAGTCCTCAATATTAGCGAGATCCATCAACTGCGCGTAGTGATAGTACAAAGCATCACGTGTAACACGTTCACCATTGTTTGCTGTGAAAACATAATCATTTTGTTTGGTGTACCTACTGAGACTTCGCAACCTATCGAAGTGCTTACCGCCGCGCACCTTAATCACTCTGCTCTGTCGCACTTTGCTCGTTTCAGCCAATACATTAATCGTCACTAGCCGCTGATTTTCAGCTGTGTAAGTTTCTACGTTGCCCCACTTCAACTGGTATAACTCACCAAAACGCATCATGGTGTTGGCACCAATTAGGAAGAAATGACGCACTAACTGCCGAATAAAGCGTTCATCATCACTCAAGAATTCACGCTGGGCTGCCTTCTTCGAGGTATAGCTGATGAGTACTCGTGTGATACGACCGTACTCATCGTCTGAGTAGGTACTGCGGCGAAGTGAATCAGCATCAACACCTCTTCGGCTAATGCTGGGGAAGATATAGTGAGGGATATTATGCAAGCCTTCTTCGAATGCCCATTTACACAAAGCATTAATAGTGGATTGCTCATTTTTGATGGTGACGTCTTTGGCGCCCTTCTGCTGACGATACTGCTGATAGCCTTGTAGACTTTTGCTTTCTAGATCATTGAGACGAGTCACGCTGCTCTGCGCTTCTCGACCCACAATCCCGCAATAAGCCACAAAGTGGTTAAGGTGGGATTTAATGGTTGCCCAACGACCTTCGGTGATCGATCCACGCTTCACGTCTACATTCCATCGATGTGCTAGGTACTCATCTTCTGCCTGCTGCACAGTGGGGCTAAAGATTCGTCTGCCAGCATTAACGTTTGCTTTGATTGCAAAGAACTCGTTCTCGGCTCGCTCAACCGCTGTATCAAGGTGAGTGGTTTTTAACGTCTTGCGAACATATTTGCGCTCTTCGCTAATCCACATACGAAAGTGCCAATACCCACCGCTTTGCTGGGTTCTGACGACTTCGGCTTTGCCACCGTAGATTGGGTGTTGATCCGTTAGGAAGGACTGGGGCGGTGTAGCGCATTTGCTGCGCTGTGTTTGCGGTGCTGTGTTATCTACCACTAAAGTCACGTGTGTGTTTGCTCTCATACCACTCTCTTCTAGTTAATGTACTAGAATAGAATAAGCCCGATTTATCGCATATCAGCGAGATTTAACGCTGCTATTCTTAAATGTTACTTATGATTTGCAGTAATCGCAACCGTTTGTAACTTTCTTTGTAAAAACCCCTGTTTTAGGGGTGGTTTGTAACAAGTTTGTAACTCCCAACTCTATATAAATCAATGGGTTACACCTACCCGACTACTCCCATTCAATCGTGGCTGGCGGCTTACTCGAAACATCA
>ENA-UZWV01003866-UZWV01003866.1-metagenome-genome-assembly--contig:-Day-3-1m-contig-3866_pt1 | contig 39984 bp, 26 predicted proteins | sample MGYA00260342_ERZ794902 | MGnify/ENA metagenome assembly ERZ794902
GGTAGCAATGCTAACGCTGCATTGCAAAAGGTTGCTTCAATTGCCGGCAATGCATATGGCACAGGATTTTTATTAAGATCGTTTTCAACAGAAGCAATGCAGGCTGGAGGAGTAGAAGGCGAGTATTATTCAGATAGTGAATGGGCTAAACTAGTTTTTGGCACACTGATGTTTGGCGAAGGAGAAGATAGTAGACTAGTACCTTATATTACTCCTTCAAGAAGAGAACAATTGTTAAATGAAACATTGGGAATTTCAGAAACACCAGAAGTTAATTCTCCTCGAGCAGCACCAGGTGTTAATCCTGAAACTTCAAGCGAGCCGGGACTACCTGTAAATCCTGATGCTCAAGCAGGACCACAATAATTACAACAACGGCATTTTAGATGCTTTTGTATTTTCGATGTTTTCTTTTATAATATGAGACATGATTTCTTGATCTTCTAAATCAATATCGTACATAAGCTGATCAAATGTGACGCCGCCTCTCATGTACCATGCCATTCTATAACAACCTTCTTTAATTTGTTTTATGTCACCTTCTAAATCCTTGGCTAACGAAAGTACTTGGTTGTCTTCTAGTTTCGTTAGCCTTTTGCGAAAAAATCCGAACTGTCCAGAGATACTCTAAGTTTTTCTTCGTTGCCACATGCTTCGCACTTTATATCTTCTAATGGCAATTGCCACTCAGTGATATTAATTTCAATTTGTTTTTTAACTGAATGAAATAATGCTGCATCTTGGTTGTTTAAAAAGTTAGCAATTTCTTCAGGATTGGTTTCAATTTCGCCATCTACTTCAACTGACTTTACCTGATTGATTATACTTGCTAGAGTAAGATCGTTTATTTGATCTACAATACTTTGTATTATCTTTTCTTTTTCATTATCGTCTTCGATTTTTAGAACTTGAAAATTTAATGCACGACTAAATCCTGTTTGTCTTTTTTGAATGTCTGTCCATTGTCTATATGTTAATGGATGTAATTTTATAATAAAATTTTCATACTGCAATGTATCGTTGTACGATTTGCTAGAGTACATATCTAAATATTTTTGTAAATCAATCTCGTATGCATTTTCTTCACTGCATTTACTGCATGTACTTGCTACTGTCATATGTTGTCCATAGGTTGCCATACGAATTGCTATAAGAATACTATCTGTATCAATGGTTCTTATATTCCACGGATCTAATATTGCTGGAATACAACTTTTTACATTACGTACTGTTGATTCACCTGTCACTAATGCATCCGGCGTTTTAAATCCAATTTCGTCATTGGCTGTCATGCTAAAAACTGCAAGATTAGATGAAGTTCCTTCAGACACTATATTTTCATCATACCATTTTCCGTTGCTGGGCAAATCGATGTATAATTTAGGCTGTCTTTGAAATTGTCGCAAAGGACTATTTGAATTTTCCATGTGTTTTCCTATTAGGTAAATACTATAGTATATTTATTCGAGGATAATATAGGAGTATATCGATTTGGCAGAAGAAACATCAGCAGGTCTGTTTGGGGGCGATTTATCAAACCTACGCAAACAATTAGGTGGCACAGCTAATACTGCTATTGGTCTGGGCGGAGCATTACTCACCGGTCAACAAAACCTTACTGCATACAGTGGAGCACTAAAAGACAATACTAAAGCGTTTGGTGTACTTGGCGGCGCAGTTGGTAAAGTTGTTGACGGACTTGCTAATTTTGCAGAATCGAGTTTAGCAGAATACCAAGCACTTACCGGACTTGGTGCAACATTTAACAAAGAAGTTAAAGATATCAAAGTTGCTGCTGCTGAATTAGGTATGACAGTTGAAGATATGACGGGGTTCTTGAGAAAGAACGGCGAAGCTTTAAGAGCGTTTGGCGGTACAACTGATACAGCTATTGCTAATTTTAAAGCATTGTCTAATACCGTTCTTGACAGTAGAGAATTAGGCACTGAGCTGCGTAGATTAGGGTTTACTACCAAAGATATTAATGAAAATCTAGCATTGTATGGCGAAATTACAGATGCTAACAGTAGAACTGATAAACTAAGTGTACAAGAACAGGCTGCAAGTGCCAAAGAATTAATGGTACAACTTGACGGACTTGCAAAACTTACAGGTAAAAACAGACAAGAGCTTGCAGATGAAATGCGAGCACGTAGACGCCAAGGTGATGTAAATGCATTTTTAAGTGGCAAGAGTGCTGAAGAACAACAGGCATTTATGGAGCAATTAAACGATATGCAAGCAACAATGGGCAAAGACGCTGCTGATGCATTTGTTGATATTGCATTGCGCGGCGCTCCGACCACAGAAGCAACACGAGGTGCTATGCTTGCAATGGGCAGCGGCGCTGATCAGTTGTACGAAGCTGCTGATCAATTTAACAGTGGCCAGATTAAAGCATTTACTAAATCAATGGTAGATGCACGTGGTGCTGCTCTTGACTATCAAGACACAGAAGAATTTAGAAACACTGCTATATTAGGCGGTGTCACAGGCGTTTCCAATGCATTTGCTGAAGCAAGTGGAGCAGCTTTTGATTTTAAAAATGCAGTTGATGCAACTACAGGCGCAGGCGAAAGTTCTGCCCAAGGCGAAGCAGAAATGCGTCGACAAGTTCAAGAACAACAAGTGCATCAAATGGAGCAAGTCACTGGTATATTTGATAGAACTATTGATATACAAGAAAATTTACGTAAAGTTTCTACTACTGTTATGGAAAAAACAATCGGCAAACTTGAAGATGTAGCAATTGGTGCATTAGACAGAATGTCAGCAGCAATGCCTACGGCAGAAGATATTGCAGCAGGAATTAATAAAGGTGTTGATGCATTATTTGATGTAGCCGGAATTGAAGATGCAAAAACTGCTAACTCAAACCAAATGGCAACAAACAATAGTTTGTTAGAAGGATTGCCTTCAAGCCTTGGACAGTTAGGCGAAGACATTATTGTATCAGATACAAACAGAGCAGCTGAAACAGACGCTACTATAAATGATACAGCTGAACAAATAAGAACACGTATACAAGAATCACAAGATGAAATTGCATCTACACAAGCAAGACTAGAAGAAGCACAAGCAAGAGTAGCCGAGTTAACTGAGCAAGGATTTACAGCATTAGATCCTCCGGTACAACAAGCAGCCGAAGAAGCACGAGCAGCAAGGATAGCAGCAGAAGCTGCCGCTAATGCACGTATGCCCCCTATCGCTCCATCAAATAATGCTGGCCCATTTGCCAAAGGCGGCAATATCGGCGCAAACGAATATGGATTGGTTGGAGAAGCTGGACCTGAGTTTATTAGTGGACCAGCAAATGTTATGAGTGCTAACACCAGTATGGGTGTTATGCAAACACTTATGAAAAGTATTAAATCTTTGGATAGCAATGTTCAAGAAGTGCAATCAAACGTGGCAAATGAGATAAGTACTAGTAGTGCAGCACAAAGCCAGTCTGTGAACGGTGAAAAATTGGATACTATGATAAATTTGCTTGGACAATTAATTACAGTAGAAAATATGGCCGTTGGCACACAAAGAAAAACAATGAAAGCAACAAAAGGTCTATCAGGCAACATGTTGAGAGGTGTATAAATGAGTTGGAAAAAATATTTTACCCCAGTTCCAACTGCGGATAATAAAAGTGGTAGTTATTCACCATTTAGTTTAAAAGGCAACAACGGTGTAGGACCTGCGGCTGCAAACTATTCATCTCATTTGCCTGATGTATATGTTGGTTCTCCTAATCGCATCGAACGTTATAATCAATATAATACTATGGATAGCGATAGCGAAGTTAATGCTGCACTGGATATCCTTGCAGAATTTTGCAGTCAAAAGAACAAACAAAACGATACACATTTTAATATTGACTTTAAAGGGTCAGCTACCAACAGTGAAATACAAGTTATCGGACAATACCTACAACAGTGGTGCAAATTAAATCAATTTGAAACCCGTATGTTTAGAACAGTACGTAATGCATTTAAATATGGCGATCAGTTTTTTATTAGAGATCCAGAAACACAGAAATTGTTTCATGTTGATCCTAGTCAAGTCACAAAAATTATTGTAAACGAAAGTGAAGGTAAAAAGCCTGAGCAGTATGTTGTAAAGAATATAAACTTTTCTTTTGAATCATTGCAAGCAACACCTCTTAATACTACAAATAGTTATGGACCTGGTGGCACTAATGGTTATCAACAAGTTCAAAGAGGAACCGGTGTAGGAAATAATCATACACCTAGTGGAAATGGAAATAGATTTTCACAAGAACATGACGAAACTTATGTAGATGCAAATCATATGTTGCATTTAAGTATGAGTGAAGGACTAGATCAAAACTATCCTTTTGGTAATAGTTTGTTAGAAAGTATTTTTAAAGTATATAAACAAAAAGAATTGCTTGAAGATGCAATTATCATCTATCGAGTACAACGTGCGCCAGAGCGCAGAGTATTCTACGTTGATGTGGGCAACATGCCTTCACACCTTGCTATGCAATTTGTGGAGCGTGTAAAAACGGAAATACATCAAAGACGGATCCCATCCAAGACAGGAGGAGGAACAAATGTTATAGACAGCAGCTACAATCCTCTGTCAATCAATGAAGATTACTTTTTCCCTCAAACTGCTGAAGGACGTGGATCTAAAGTTGAAACACTACCAGGCGGTACAAACCTTGGAGAGATTGATGACCTTAGATATTTTACTAATAAGCTCGTACGTGGCTTACGAATTCCTAGCAGCTACTTACCTACAGGAGCCGATGACGGTGCAAGTCAATACAATGACGGACGAGTGGGTACCGCATATATACAAGAATTAAGATTTAACAAGTATTGCGAACGTTTGCAAAACATGATTGAAGAAAATTTTAATAAAGAATTTAAACTTTTCTTAAGTTCAAAAGGTGCAAACATTGACTATAGTATGTTTGACTTAAAGTTAACACCACCACAAAACTTTGCAGCATACAGACAAGCAGAACTTGATAATAATAGAATTAGCACATTTACAGGAATGGCAGCAATACCTTATATTTCAAATAGATTTGCACTTAAACGTTTCTTAGGATTAAGCGACGAAGAGGTTGCCGAGAACGAACGTCTATGGCAAGAAGAAAATGATGAAAATCTAACAGACTTAGTCACAGACGATATGGCAGGCGAGATGCGCGGTGCTGGATTAAGTGGAGCAGATCTTGCAGGTGACTTAGGTGGATTGGAAGATGATCTCGGAGGTGACTTAGGCGGTATCGATGGCGGTGAAGGCGAAGGTGTAGATACAAATACCGAACAAGATTTAGGCGCTGATTTAGCCGGCGGTGATGAAACAGCACAAACGATATAAATACATTATGATACTTAGAGAACTATATTATTTTAACAAAGAAACAATGGAACCTGAAGAAGACGAAACATTTGATTCTTCTGAAGATAAAAGTGTGATCAAAGTTGATGACGAACGTAAGAGTCGGTTAACTCTAAAAGATATCAATCGTGCTCGTCGAGCAAGTGATAGCCACCGAGATCAAAAAGCAAAAGATTTAAACTACATTAGACAAATGTATGGATTAGCAGCACAGGCAACAGCTGGTGGAATTTAATGACCAAAAAAACAGCGTTTGTACTAGGCAATGGTACTAGCCGCAAAGAAGTAAATCATCACAATTTAAAAAAATACGGTACAGTTTATGGGTGCAATGCACTATTTAGAGAGTATGCTCCTGATCATTTAGTATGTGTTGATACTAAAATGGTGACAGAGATAAGCACAGCACAGTATCAAACCAAGAATAATGTTTGGAGCAACAGAAATAAACTAACCGAACGTACACCTGGAATTAATATTATAGATCCAAACAAAGGATGGAGCAGTGGACCTACTGCATTATTACTAGCTAGTCAACATGGTCACAGAGCAATATACATATTAGGATTTGATTATGTAGGCTTAGGAAAACAAAACGAAATAGTAAACAACATATATGCAGGTACTACCAACTACAAAGGTGTAAACGATAGAGCAACGTATTACGGTAATTGGCAAAGACAAACTATGATGTGTGTAAATCAATTTCCAAAGACTAAATACTACCGAATAACAAAATCCGCAAGTGATTACATTCCTGATCATCTTAAAGATTTAACTAATTTATCGCATATCACAGTGGATGATTTTGCGAAAAACTTCCAATAATCATAAAATGGGTCGTTTTGACCCCGTTTTACACGCATATTTGCAAAAGAGTGTAAATATAATAGACAGCCTTGACAATAAAGGAGAATGACATGACTGATCGCAACAAGTTTGAAGAAATGCTTGAGCGTCTTGTAAATGAAGACAAAGAAGGTGCAGAAGCATTATTCCACGAAATCGTGGTAGAAAAATCAAGAGATATATATGAAGGTCTACTTGAAGACGAAGAAGAAGTAGAAGAAACAACTGATGAAGAAGTTGAAGAAGCTGCTGACGAAGAAGTAGATGAATCAGATGAAGACCTAGACGAGTCAGATGACGAAGATCTAGATGAGTCAGACGAAGAGTTAGACGAAGCAGACGAAGAAGTTGACGAAAACTTTTTTGACGTAGCAGAAGCTGACCCAGTAGATGACATGATGGGTGACATCGAAGAGCCAGAAATGGGCGGTGACATGGACATGGAACCAGAAATGGGTGACGATGACATGGGCATGGGCGACGAAGACGGAGACGTTGAAGATCGTGTAGCAGACCTAGAAGACGAACTAGAATCACTAAAAGCAGAATTCGAAGCAATGATGGGCGACGAAGAAGGCGCAGGTGAGGAAGACGGCGAAGATGCAGGCGACATGGACATGGAAATGCCAATGGACATGGATGCAGAAGCTGGCGACGACGAAGATGAAATGGAAGCGTTTGAAGCTACTGACGAAGAAGTAGATGAATCAGAAGCAGAAGAAGTTGAAGAATCAGCTAAATCAGCAACAGAAATCATGCGTGAATACACTGACAAAGTGTCAGCAACAATGGGCGACAACGGCGCAAACGCCAAGTCAACTGTAGCTGGTAAAAACGACATGGGCGGAACAACTGCTAACATCGCAAAAGGCGGTTCAGAAGCAGGCGTAGAAGCTAACAAAGGCAACCTTAAAGGTTCTGCACTAAGTGATCAGAATGCTAAGGACATGAATACCAAGAACGTAAATGTTCCTGGTGCTAAAGGGGCGACAAAAATGTCAAACCAACCTGGACACGGCGCTGAAAAGAAGTCGAAGCCAGAGACTGCTGACAAAGGTGCAGGAAGCCCATTAAACGGCGCACCTAAGAGAGCAAAGTAAGGACTGAAGAATGAAACTACTAGCTGAACATCTAAGCTTCGATGCTGCTAAAATGGTTGTTGAGTCTGCCAACGATGGTAAAGACCTTTATATGAAGGGAATTATGATCCAAGGCGGAGTACGCAACGCTAATCAGCGTGTATATCCCGTTAATGAAATTGGCAGGGCTGTCACCACACTCAGCGAACAGATTAGTGGCGGCTACTCAGTGCTAGGCGAAGTAGATCATCCAGATGGACTTAATATTAACCTAGACCGTGTATCTCACATGATAAGTGAATGTTGGATGGACGGAGCAAATGGTTATGGTAAACTAAAAATACTACCAACTCCGATGGGGCAACTAGTTAAAACAATGCTTGAAAGCGGCGTTAAATTAGGAGTTTCATCGAGAGGTAGTGGTAATGTAAGCGAAAGCGGTAATGGTGAAGTTTCAGATTTTGAAATTATTACTGTAGACGTTGTGGCGCAACCAAGTGCGCCAGGCGCATACCCAACACCGATATACGAACATCTTATGAATAGCAGAGGCGGTTATAGGGCGTTCCAAACATCAAGGGAAGTTCAAGGCGATAAACAGGCACAAAAATACTTAAAAGAGAGCTTATTAGATGTAATAAGCAAACTCCGCTAACTAGGAGAGGATATAAAATGTTAGATGCACTAAAATCACTCTTCGAAAATTCAGCACTATCAGAAGAAGTGCGCTCAGAATTAGAAGAAGCATGGAACGCAAAAATTAAAGAAAATCGTTTGCAAGCGACTGCGGAACTACGTGAAGAATTTGCTAAAAAGTATGAACATGATAAGTCAACAATGGTAGAAGCCATTGATGCTATGATGACAGAAAAACTTAGCGAAGAAATTGCAGAATTCCAAGACGATCGTAAACAATTATCTGAAGCAAAAGCAAAATTTGCTATTGCACAGCGTAAAAATGCCAATCTAATGAAATCATTTGTTAGTGAACAACTAGCAGTTGAAATCAAAGAATTACATTCCGATCAAAAAGCAATGGCTGACAAGTTCGTTGCTCTAGAAGAGTTTGTAGTAGAGTCACTTGCAAAAGAACTTGCAGAATTTTACGAAGATAAAAAAGATCTTGCCGAAACAAAAGTACGTTTAGTACGTGAAGGCAAAGCTCATGTTAACAAAGTCAAAAGAGACTTTGTACAAAAGAGTGCAAAATTGGTATCGGAATCAGTTGCTAAAGGTCTCAAAAAAGAGATTGCAGCACTTAAAGAAGATATTGATCAAGCACGAGAAAATGATTTTGGTCGTAAGTTATTCGAGGCATTTGCAAACGAATACAGTCACTCGTATCTAAATGAGAAGAGTGAAACTTCTAAGTTAATGAAAGTTGTTGGTGCTAAAGACAAACAACTAGCAGAAGCTAAAGAAGCAGCGGCTAAAGCAATTAAACTTGCAGAAGCACAATCGCATCAGAATAAATTGATGAACGAAAGTGTAAAACGCAAAGACACAATTAACGGAATGATTGCGCCACTAAGCAAAGATCACCGTGAAATTATGATAGACTTACTGGAATCAGTTCAAACTGCAAAACTACGTTCTGCGTTTGATAAGTACCTACCGGCAGTTATTGACGGCAATACTCCAGCAAAGAAGAAGGCAGTACTAGCAGAGGCAAAAGAAGTAACAGGCAACAGAACACAAAACAATGACATCAAAGCAAGCGTTGACCACAATGTGGTTGATATAAAACGTCTTGCAGGATTATAATAAGGAGAAACCAATGTCAGAACTATTAGAAAGTCGCTGGCACGATACAAAAAGCGCACTTCTTGAAGGCCTTCAAGGCAATAAGAAAGCAGTAATGGCTTCAACGCTAGAAAATACCCGTAGGTATTTGGCTGAAACTGCAACTGCTGGTGCTACATCTGCCGGTAACATCGCAACCTTAAACCGCGTCATCCTTCCAGTGATCAGACGTGTTATGCCAACCGTTATTGCTAACGAGTTAGTTGGTGTACAACCAATGACTGGACCAGTTGGTCAAATTCACACGCTACGTGTACGCTACAGCGACACAGCAGGCACAGGCGCAGCCGGTGCAACAGCTGGTGAAGAAGCACTATCACCATTTAAAATTGCCGAAGCATATTCAGGTAATGCAACTACTAATAAAGCTGATAACACAGCAGCATTAGAAGGTGAAGCTGGAAACAGACTAAGCATTCAGATCTTGAAACAGACTGTTGAAGCGAAAACTCGTAAGTTGAGTGCTCGTTGGACATTTGAATCTGCTCAAGATGCTCAGTCACAACACGGTATTGACGTAGAAGCAGAAATTATGGCTGCTCTTGCTCAAGAAATTACTGCTGAAATTGACCAAGAAGTATTAGCAAGTCTGAACGGCCTAGCCGGCGCAGCAGCAGATACATATGACCAATCAGCAGTATCAGGTACAGCAACATTTGTTGGTGACGAACATGCAGCACTTGCAGTTCTAATCAACCGTGCTGCAAACCGCATTGCACAACGTACACGCAGAGGCGCAGGAAACTGGGCTGTTGTATCACCAGCTGTATTAACAATTTTACAGTCTGCTACAACTTCAGCATTTGCACGTACTACAGAAGGCACATTCGAAGCACCAACTAACACTAAAATGGTTGGTACATTGAACAATGCAATGAAAATGTATGTAAACACATATCAAGCAGGCGACGATGTGTTAATCGGATACAAAGGTACTAGTGAATCAGACGCAGCAGCGTTCTATTGCCCATATATCCCACTTATGTCTTCAGGCGTTGTACTTGATCCAGGTACATTCGAACCAACAGTATCATTCATGACACGTTATGGATATGTTGAGTTGAATAACACTGCATCATCGCTAGGTAATGCAGCTGACTATCTACAGAAGGTAGCAGTTACATCTAACAACTTAGTCTTCTCATAAGTTAATTTAACAGTTAACAAAATAGGCCCTACGGGGCCTATTTTTATGATAACTAATTGTATGGACATTAGTGTAGAGAAAACCCCTAAACAAAAACTAAGTCAATATGCAATTGATACTGCTTCAAGTGTAAGCATTACCCATTTGCCTAAAACTGATCTTAGCATTGTTAAAGATGCAGCAATAGCATTAAATGATCAAGCAGGTAGTGCAAAAGCAGTTGCACATATTGCTGCACGTAATTTACAAAGCGAAAGTGAATTGCATGAAAACTGTATAGCAATGCGTAAAGCAGGAGTTGATAAAGTCTTGCTCATAGGCGGCAGTACATATCAAGGCAGAGTATATCAAACAGCATACGATGTAAAAAATCAAATTGAAGATTACGGATTTGATCTGTATTGCGGAATATATCCTCAAAAGGAAGAGTATGCAGTAGCAGAACACACAAAGTATATGCACTTCAAAGGTGGTATAAGTCAGTTGTGTTTTAATCCAAGAACATTGAATACATGGGAAACAAAAACACGGATCGGTGTAGCAACAAATTGTACATTAGAAGGTTTATACAAGTATGCAAAACTTTGCGGAGTTTTAGATAGCGTAGCATATGCAATAGGAAATTTAAGAGGACTTGCTTACATTAATACAACAGGATTTAACACTGTAAAATTTGTAAATGCTCTTAGAAACAATCCTATTCATTTATATAATTTTGGTAAATTAGATCAAACACTTTTGCAATTGGAGATGAAATAATGATAGTACAAGGACAAGTTTTTAAATTTGTTGGAATTATGGGCTTAATACGTCCAGACGAAATGGGCCAAAATAGAGTTGACGTTTTGTTTAAAAAGCGAGAACACGATCTTAAAATTGGAGACAGAGTTGAATTTGAACCAGTATTAAAAAATGGCAGAAAACATGCAGAAAATTTAAATAAAGTTTAAAAAACCGGTTGACTTCTCCTACAGATATGTTATATTAGTTATATAGCAAAGACGACGGTCTAAGTTAGATAGTGCAAGGAAATGTTGTTTCGTAAGGACAATAACTTGGCTAGTAGCTGTAGTGGCAGCGTATGATCATGGAGACATGAAGATGCGTGTTTTGGAAGTAACTATCCGATACTAGGCGCAACTGAACGTATGAAATACTTACTAGGTTGTTGGAGGTAGACTGTAATCCTCCCTATCACTTTATTATTAAAAGGTCTACCCACTAATGCGGTAGGCCTTTTTTTATGAACATTTAACCATTTTTTTCTTTTAGATAAATACATATGTCAGATAGTGTGCCGCGAGGCGGACTTATGCTGTACCCGCAGCGTAGCTCATAGAACGGGCATAGGACTACTTTTTATAGGAGAAAAAAATGGGAAGACCACTTAATAAAAGATTGTTTGCAGATGCCACAGATGGCCCAAGTACAGGCAGCGAAATCAAAGTAAACTTTCACGATGGCGCAAGCGTTAAAGAAGGCTTCATTGTAAAGCAAAAAGGATCTAAAAGATTCGTATGTTCAGAAACAGGTACATTAGATACATTACATACTTGTGTACTGAAAACTGGTGTATTGCCAGCAGCATTAACAGAAGGTGAAATGGCTATTTCATTCAAAATGGATGATGCAGAAACATACACAGTAAGTAAAATTGCTGGACGTAAAGTTACTTTGTCAGCACCAAGCGGCACAGGCGCAAACATATATGACGGCAAAAGTGTAGCATGGAACTTTAGTACATCAGTAGTAGATGGTGCAGCACAAGTCGAAGAAGCTGGTGCAGATGATGTTGACAACACAGACGACGACGACTTCACAGCAGACGCATAAGGACTAGCTAAATGGCCGAACGTTTTAATCGCTTAGGAGTAGACAAGTATACAATACAAATCAACGAAGACGGTGAAATTGTATTTGATACTGGTACTAACGGTAAAGTAAAAATTACTGGAGACTTAGATGTCTTTGGCGAAACTACTACTATTGAATCTACAGAAGTTGCAATTGCTGACAAAACATTTACAATTAACAAAAATGAAACTGTTGGTGGTATTAGTGACTTATTAGATGGATACGATCGTTCGGCCGGTTTAATTATCGGCAGAGGCGGTGCAGCAATTGATGCAAGAATCTTCTTTGATGAAGATTTAAACGGAATTGATTCCGGGGGTGTAGACCCAGGAGCGTTCTTTATTGGTTTAGGAAATGGCGAGTACAAAGGTATTCACGCAAGTAGTATTATAACTGATACTAATGAAGATTTATATTTAATTGGACAAGGTAGTGGTGTTGTTGTTGCAACTAATACAACAACTTACGAACGTCAAATTTGGCAATATAATTCAGAAGATCCTACTGATTTAGAAATAAATTTCCTTGCTGGAGCAATAAACGCTGGTAAAGAAGATGCTCTTATAAATGCCACAGGCGTTGTTGAATATGTAGACAGTTATCACAATTACTTCTTCCAATCTAAAATTGAAAAAGATGATAGTAGTGTAGAAGTATTTGATGCTGACATTGACGGCGGAGATACTAAAGTTGTTATTACATTAGATGGAACAAATTTTACAAACTTCTTTGATAGTAGAGTAGAATTTGGCACACTTCGCTTAATCAACGATCCTGGTGACGTTCCTGTTATCACAACTAGTAGTATCAATAGTAATATTAGATTGCGTGGTAGTGGAACTGGGCAAGTGCAAATTGATGGTTGGCAGAATTTTATGCTCGAATCTGATCCATTAACTCCACCAGCTGAAGGTGTTACAATTTACAGTAAATCACTAGGCGATGGCGGAACTGGATTATATTTTTACAACCAAGATGGCACACAAGACGAATTTGTTAGCAGAAACAAAGCACTGCTATACAGTATTATATTTTAAGGAATAAAGATGGCAATAGTAAACGCAAATATACTTACAACGGATACAACTCTAGTCACTGTTCCTGCTGGAAAAAAATATGCACTAACAACAATTATTGTTTGCAACAACGGCATTGATGATGGCGCTGGTACAAACAATACTAAAGTTGATATTCATGTTATACCTAATGGTCAATCAAAATCGGATGCTAATCGTATTATCAACGATTTGCCGATTGACGGTGCTGATACATTTACTTTTTCAGCAGAAAGATTGATATTAGAAGATGGCGACACAGTAGTATGTGTTGGTACTTCACCAACAGTATTATCAGCAACATTGAGTTTTTTGGAAGTTTAAATGAGTTTTATAAAAAGACAGTCGATACATAGTAGAAAGGTTGGAGATAATACATTTATCTTAACAGCCGACGGTAATATGGAAATGAACCTCGATGAGGGGAAACAGTTTAAGATAAACGCAGATGTAATTGTTGATGGCGAAGCATCTGGTCCTAAAACTAGAAATGTTTATTATGTGACAGAAGACGGAAGTGATGATAACGACGGTACAAGCGCAGATAGTAGTGGCGCTTTTGGTAGTATCAAAAGAGCATCAGAAGTTGCTCCATCAGGTAGTTTAATTATAGTTGCACCGGGTGACTATTATGAAAATAACCCTATCACACTAAATGATTTTGTGACTGTTTCAGGACAAGGCGAATTACGTAATACAAGAGTTTTTCCAAAAAATCCTACAGATGATTTGTTCTTTATGGGCAATGGTTGTTATCTGTTTCAAATGACATTTAGAGGACTACGTGCTCCGGCATATTGTGCTCAAATACGTCCTGGTGCATTGGTCACTACATCACCGTATGTACAAAACTGTACTAACATGAACGGTCCTTGGTTGAATGATGGTACAGAATTTATACCATTTGAAACTGTACAAATTGAAGGCATTGAGCCAAGTGCAAGACCATTAACACTGCAAGACAATCCAAGTTTGACATTTGAAAAACAAGTTAATATAAACGGCGGAGGCGGTGGCATTCTAGTTGATGGTGACAAATATGATCCCGCATCGCTGGTGTTTTCATTCGTTGCAGACGCATTTACACAAATTTCACAAGGCGGAATCGGCTTCCATATTACTAACTTTGGTTATACACAAATTGTTAGTTGCTTCTCAGTTTTTTGTAGTGTAGGGTTCTTAGCTACCAAAGGTGGCTACCTAAGTATTTCAAACAGTGTTAGTGACTTTGGTACTGAAGGTGTTGTTGCAGATGGCTTTTATCCAATTGCGTACACAACAGCAGTCCCAAACCAAAACTACTTTTCAAAAGTAGCAAGTGTGACATTAGATTTTACCGGATTGGGGTACACAGGCGTTCCAACTGTTACTTTTGATCCACCACTTGGCGCTGGAGGTACAACGGCTACTGGTACTGCACAAGTTGATTTTACCACAGGAACTGTTTCAGCTGTTAGTATTATTAGTGGCGGTAGTGGATATACAGAAGTTCCACAAGTTAGATTTACTGGAGGTGGCGCAAGTGTTGATGCTACAGCAGATGTTAACTTAAGAACAAACAGTATCATTGAAATTGCAAGTTTAACAGATAAGCCACAAACTGGTAGTATTATCAAATTTGAAGGCGATGAGCAATATTATTATATCACTTCTGGCGAAGTCACAACTAATCCTTTTAATTATAATGTTGAAACTTGCAAACGTGATATTAGAAGAATTATCGATGCAGTGACTAGTGATATTGTATTTGGAACATATTATCAATCAACTGCGGCTGCTACAAGTTATTTACGCAGCACAAGTAGAAAAGTCATTTTAGATCAGTTAGCACCTACTGTTTTTGGTATCGAAGCCACACGTGACGAAATGAAAGCATTAACTGATAATCTTGCAATGCAAGAAGAAATTGATGCACGATTTGCAGTAATTGTTGATACATTAAACGCAGGCGATAGTAGTTCAACTGAATACTTAGGTTCGGACTTAGCTGATAGTTTAAACGATTTGAGTGTAATTGACGACGAAATTATCGAAGCAAAGGATAACATTCTTGCAAATAGAGATTTTATTATAAACGAGCTTACTGCTTACATTAATGACCAGTTTACAGAGTTGAGTTATAATCAGGCTATTTACACAACAGAACTAACACAATTACTAACTGAGATGGCATATTATGTTGCTCATGGTAGTAATCACAATATTGTAAGACAAGCACAGGAATTCTTAGTTCGACCGCGTTATGAAAGTATGTTCCTTTCAAGTTTTGAATATTTGAATCAATTATTTGGAGCATTGATCAACGTACAAGCAAACGGTCCATCTACTGCTGCGGTAAATGAAACATTTAACATACTTAAAAATGTTATCGATGACGGAGATAGTGCCGGAATAGTATCAACATATCCTGCATCAGTCGGGTCAGGACAAAACGGCATAGATGCAAAAGATCATTTACAAGCTAACAAAGGTTTTATTGTAGCAGAATGGTTTGCATATGTAAATGATGCAAGTGATACTATTGCATTAGACACAGCCGAATGGACAGCATATGTCGAAAATCTAGTAGATTCACTCTGCTATGATGTAGTGTATGGTGGTAATAGTGCAACTGTACAAGAAACTACATATATTTTCAATTCGGTGACCTGGTCAAACTTTACAACAACAGAAATTGCAGCTATTGAAGATGGCTTTGCAAGAATCAGATTTATTGCACAGCGTCTTATAAGAAGTCTAACTGTAGCTGCAACAGTAGGAAATGCTGAATCACAGGACTTTTCAAGTGGCAATGCTACTCAAGTAGAAGCAACAATTATTGCCGGACTAATACAAAACTTAGAACTGATAATCAACGAACAAGAATTTGCAAACTTAGCTACAAAAACATATCCGTTAGTTGACGATGAACCAATTCCGCAGGTTGCCGCATATACAGAAATACTTTCTCAGGTATCAAATAACATCGGTTTAGCAATAGATTATAATCTTACTAACAATCCTACACTAACTTACGATACTGAAAAATGTAAGAGAGACGTGGGTTATATTGTTGATGCTATCTACAGAGATGCACAAGTTGGTACCAATCATCATAGTATTACAGCAGGGTTAGCATATACAAGAGCAAACGTTGCATATCTAAATACTGAACAAAAACCAGCAACAATTGTTGCATTAAGGTATGCTAAAGTACTTACAGTAGAAGCATCAAGTAGAGATATTATTTTCCAAACAACAGTAAACAATTTGTTCGACGACATATTAAACATTCTCGAGTTTGGTCAATTACCGAGCGAAGGCAACTTATATCCAACTCCAGGTCCAGCCTCAGGCGCATTGATAAATGCACACTCACAATTGATTCTAAACCGTGAATTCCTACAAGAAGACGTAATTGGATTTATTAATGCAAACAACTTTACATACGACGAAGCAAAGTGTCGCAGAGACACCGGTCTTATTATTGATGGCGCAGGCTACGATGCATTACTAGGAACAAACTATAATGCAGTGACAAACGGTTTAGCATACCAAAGAGCAAATAGTACCAAAGTTGTAGCTGATCAGTTAGCTGAAACTTCCGCAGCAATCAATTACGCAAAAGGCGAAGCAAGTGTTGCAACACAAACTGATGCTACTACACAAACAGCAGTTGAAGCAAGTTTTGATGAAGTTGTTGATATTTTAAACAACGGAGTAGTAAGTACTGATACTAGTGCTGATCCTCTAACATTTACCGATCCAACTGGTGCAAGTGCAGGAATTACTGCTGCAAAAGAACAACTTCAAAATAACAGAGACTTCCTTGCAGCAGAAGCAGTATCGTTTATACAAAACAACTTTGAAAACTTTACTTATAATAGAATTAAGTGCGAAAGAGATATTGGGCTGATTGCAGATGCTGTTGCACTTGACATTGCATTAGGCACAAATTACAATAGTGTCACAGCAGGACTAGCCTATCAAAGGGCAAGTAATGCAGTTTTACAAGATACACAAAAAATACAAACACTTGCATCATTGCGTGAACTTAAAAAACAAATAATCACTTTAGGACTTACTGATGTAGTTGAACCTTTGTCAAATGCAGCATTAGATGAAGTGATTGACATTTTAGATAATGGTGTAATCAGCACAGATGCATCAGCTGATGCACTAGTATTTCCTACACCTGGTACATTACCAACAACTGATGCTGTTGAAGCAAAAGATCAACTTATTGCTAACAAATCTTTTATTGTTAGCGAAATCACAGAATGGATTGCAGTTAACTTTCCAAGTCTAACATACGATAGTGTAAAATGTGAAAGAGACGTGGGATACATTATTGATGCTATATGCCATGATATTTTGTACGGTGGCAACAGTGCAACTATAACTGTAGCTAACAGCTACTTTGTTGACGGAGTAAGTCAGCTAGGAAGCCCAAGCGAAGAATCAGCAACAGCAGATGCATATGCAAGACTAAAAGATATCATTGGCGATATTGTTATTGAAGCCAGTGTTGTAAAAACTCCTGCTAATGCTTTATCGCAAGATACAGCTGGAACGCCTGCAAGTTCAACCGAATCAGATGACGCTGAGGGCTTAGTACAAATTATTGAAGATGTAATTAGAGCAGGCAACTTAGACAGTGTTCCAGCAATACAAATGCCAAGCATTAGTTGGTCAGCATCTGACAGACAACAAGGCTACAATACAATAAAAAGCAATAAAGAAACATTACAAGAAAATGTTTCAATCTTTATTGCTAATAATTTCCAATCATTTGTTTACGATGAAGCAAAATGTCGTAGAGATGTAGGCATAATGATCGATGCAGTATCATATGATGCAGCAATTGGAACTAATTACAATAGTGTGACAGCGGGTCTTGCATATCAACGTGCAAACAGTTCTTATGTACTAAGTGGTCAAAACTTACAAACTGTAAAAGCAATTGAATATTTAAGAGATAGAATTGATGAAGACTTTTTTAGACTTTCAAGTCTAGCTAAAACTAGAGTAAAAGCAGGTTTCAATGAAATCTTAGATATTATTAATAACGGTGTAGTAAGTACCGACACATCAGCAGATACAATTGTATATCCAGATAGTGGCATTAATGCTAATAATCAACTTGCAGTGACACAATTACAACTCAACAGAGAATTCTTAGCAATCGAAACTACTGCTTTTGTGACAAACAACAATCCAGGTTTAGTATACGATGAAGACAAATGTGCAAGAGATGTAAAGTACATAGTTGATGCTATTTGTTATGATATTATGTATCCTGGAAATTTAGCAAGTAAACAGGCAGCAGAAAGTTATTATGTAGGCGCAACAAGTCAGTTAGGTGCTGGACAAAAAGCAGCAACAGTTGCAGCATATGCAGAACTTGCAAATGTAGCATCAGATGTTATCCAAAACATTGCACACGGTACATTAGAACAAACTGGTATTGCTCAAGATGTTTCAACAGGAACAGCAGGTGTTATACCAGCAGCAGTTGCAGATAGTCTAATCCAATATGTAGAAGATGTTGTTAATTCAGAAGACATAAGTGTTCTTCCTGTAGATGACATCACAGACATTACTTGGACAACTGAACAATTACAAAGCGACTTTGCTTTATTACAAACTAATGTAGCATCGTTGCAAAACGAAGTAATTGATTATATCAACTTTACATTTACAAGAAACTTTACATTTGATAGTGTAAGATGTAATAGAGATACAAAATATATTGTAGATGCATTAACTTATGATATTTTATATGGCGGTAATGCAGCTACATATCAAGCAGCACAGAGTTATTATGTTGGCGCTTCAAGTCAAGTTGTTGGACAACAAACTGAAACAGCACAAGCATTAGGTTGGGTAAAAACATTACTAGGTAGTGTTTTACTAGATGTATCAGTAAGCGATCCTGAACAAACAGTAGAAGTTCAGAGTACAACAGCAAGTGCATCTACAGCAACAGAAGTTACAAGAGCAGAAACATTGCTTCAAATTATACAGGACGTTGTTGAAAATGGCACAGATCAATTACCTGAAATAACTTACCCAGATACTACATGGGCAACAGCAGGCGCACAAAGTGCAATTGATAATCTACAAACAGAAAAGTCAACCATTGTAGAAGGAACAATTACATTCCTAGAAACAACTTACAATGCATTCTCGTATAACCAAGATAAGTGTCGTTCTGATACTGGACAAATTATTGATGCAGTAGCATACGATTTGTTGTACACAGGAAACATTGCAACACTGATTGCAACTAGAGCCTATTTCTTAGGAACAGCTAACTATCTACCAGACGAGCAAAAAGATAATACAGTCGCAGCATATGCACACTTGCAAAGTGTAGTAGAAAGTTGCATTGAAGGTGTAGCTGTCACGCCACAAGCAGGCAATACAGAACCTCAAGTACTTGCTGGAGTATACGGTACTGTAGTTGAAAGTACAACTGCACAAGACTTAATTGGTATTGTAAAAAATGCAGTAGATAATCAAACATTAGTTGGAACTCCGTCAGAACTAGAAGCTGACTATAGTTGGCTTCCGTTGCTAACAAGAACTACTGCTAGTCAGTTATTTTCTGCAAAAACAAGTATAGCAAACGGTACAATTGATTATATTAACACAAGTATACTAGGATTTGATTATAACATAGATAAATGTAAACGTGACACTGGTTATATAATTGATGCAGTCATATATGACACTCTGTATGGAGGCAACAAACAATCACGTAGAGCAGGCGAAGCATATTACAGCGGAGCAATATTAAATAATCTTTCTAATACAGACTATGCTAACCAAAGTGATATTACTGCATATTCATATTTTTACTTAGGTGATATTATGAAACAAGTTGCTGCAAACGATCCAGTGACAAAGAGTTTTAATAATTTAGAAAACCAAGTATTCTTAACAAATGACGATGCAGATATAACAGTTGGTCAAGGCATAGAATTACTAGTAGATAGAGTTGGCCAAGCAGTATTAGAAAATAGTACAATTGGTTGGCACGAAATTGGACATAATCACGATCTAGGAAGTAGTGTATACAACAGTATTAGAAATGTATTAGTAGCTGCTGAGGATACTATTGCAGATACAGCAACTGATTTACTAAATGCAGAATTTGGTGGTGTAGCAGAAGTTACTCTCTTCCCAGGACTAACAAGTGTCACTACAGAATCAAAAGCAGCATTGTATAATGTTAGTACTATTAGTACAAGTGGACACGCATTTGAGTATGTTGGTGCAGGTGTCACATATAATGCTCTTCCATTCTTTGGCGGTGTAGCAATAGCAGAACAAGAGATTATTGAACGTAATCAAGGTAGAGTGTTTGCTGGTGGTACTGTTGACCAAATTGGTAATTTTAGAGTTGGTAATTTCTTTGGTGTTAACGCACTTACAGGTGCTATTACACTTAATGCTAACGAAATTGACTTAAAAGGCTTAACCAGTGTTGGTCCGTTTATTAGAGATGGTATTCCAGTTGGTGTAGAACTTAAAGAAGTCAGCGATAACTCAAACTTAATTGCAAGTATTGGTACACAAGACTTTAACACTGCTCCAACACAGAAAGCTGTTAGTACATATGTTGAAAACAGATACCTAAATAAACTTACAGGCGGTACTGTAAACGGTTCTACAACATTTGAAATTGATGTCACAATAGACGGAAGACTTATACTTACAAACAACGATTTAGAAGTACAGTATGGCGGTACAGGTGTAAGCACATTTACCGAAGACGGTATATTATACGGTGATACTACTGATCCGTTGAAAGTCACAGATGCCGCAGGTACAAGCGACACTAGCGTAAGTTTCCAACTTCTTACAGTCACAGCAGACGACGATGCTACACCAGTTTGGACTGACACATTAGATGGTGGTAGCTTTTAAATAAGCTACTACCTTTTCTCCTATGATAAATAAGTATACAACGATTTCTATCGTGAAGTTTTGGGCGTCTACATAGACTTGACCCGTACCTAAATAGGAGGCCGCCTTAATGGCAACAAATATTAGACACAAACGAAGTGCGGTTGCAGGAAAGCAACCCATTGTATCCCAGCTACAATCTGGCGAATTAGCAATTAACACAGCAGATGGTAAAATATTTTTACTACGTGATGACAACACTGTTCAGGATGTAACAAGACGTATTTTTGATAACGACACCGAAGTTGCAATCGACGATAAAGGTGATAGTTCATCAGCAGAAATTAATATTAGAGTAAACGGACAAGACACTGCGCAATATACAGCAGCTGGTGTAAATTTTTACAACAGTATTGATGTTGAGGATGCAAACACACTAACATTCAAAGAACTTACAGCGTCAGGTGATGACGGCGTAGGAATTAAAGCACCTGACACATTAGACTCAGGGTACCGTATGACACTGCCTCCGTCACAAGGTACCGTAGGACAATTACTTGCAACAGATGGATCAGGAAATTTATTTTTCCAAGACGCAGACGTATTTGGCGGAAACGTTGTTTATGTTTCACAAGAACAAGGCGACGATGCCAACGATGGACAAAGTGCTCCAGTTAAAACTGTTAAGAGAGCCTGTCAAGTTGCTTCTAGTTTAGTATACAATAGTGATGGATCAATCAACTTTCAACGAGTAAACATTAAGGTTGCGGTTGGAGACTACACAGAAGACAATCCAGTTATTGTTCCAGATAACACAGTTATCAAAGGTGACGGTTTGCGTGGTTGTATTATTCGTCCTGCTAATGCTAACTTGGACATGCTACGTGTTCGTAATGCTTGCTACTTTGGTGAATTTACATTCCGTGATGGAGTTGATGACAACTTTATTCCAACTATTACAGCTGACTATGCTGTGGCATTTGATGATCCTTTTGATCCTGTTATTACAGATCGTGACGATTATCCAAACTTGCCTAAAACAAGACCAACAATTTTTACATCTCCATATATTCAGAACGCCTCAATTATTTCGTTCTTAGGTATGAACGGTGCTAAGATTGACGGTGCTAAAGTTGAATCTCCAAACGTTCCGACGTACGGTATCGAGGCTGAGAATCCAGTTGTTGGTGCTATACCTGAACAAGGTAAATCAATGGTTGCTAACGCTTTCACTATTCTATCATTTGGTGGTACAGCGTGGCGATTAACCAACGATGCTTATGCACAGATTGTGTCTTGTTTTGAAATCTTCCTACTCAACGGTGTTTATTGTCAGTCAGGCGGGTACTGTTCAATTACCAACTCTGCTACTAACTTTGGGTTGTATGCTCTAAGAAGTTCTGGCTTCTCTCCAAAAGCGTTCTCGTTTGATAGAAGTTTTGTTGCATCAACAGGTCAGGCAGATGGCAAACAAACAATTAATATTGTTGGTATTAATCGTGAAGCACCAGTTGAAGAATTTGTTTTAAGATTTAGAGAATCAGAATATAAAATAGCACACGATATTTTAAAATCAAATAAAGATCTAATTGCAGAAGATACTGTGACATGGATTAATGCACAAATTGCTGCGGCTTCTCCAAGCATCTGGGCTGGCTTTACATACAACGAAGATAAGTGTAGAAGAGATGTTAGAAACATTTTAGATGCAATTAGATATGATATTATCTTTAATAGTAATTATAGAACAGTAAGTGCTGCCTTAAGATATTTCAGTGGTAGCTTTAATGCTGCATTATTTGCTGCTCAAAAAGATCAGCACATTGAATCTTTTAACCAAGCAAAAACAATTACAGCAAACTATCTAAGTGATGCAACTGCAACAAGTAGATCAAACGCATTATGGAACGAAGTAATTGATATTATTACCAATGGCGATGCAAGTACTGTTCCTGGAGACGGAGTAGCAGATGCATATGTACGCCCACTACCGACTAGTGGTACAGATAATGCAAGCGATGCAGGTTTTGCAAATGGAATTCAGCAATTATTAACAAACAAAACATTTATTATAAAAGAAGTCACTTCTTGGATTTCTACACAAGTCGGTTCAGGTATAGAACCTTTCTCTGAAAACTTTATTTACAACGAAGCAAAGTGTGAAAGAGATACTGGATTAATTATCGATGCACTTGTTTACGATTTAACATATGGCGGTAATTTACAAACAACAATTGCAGCGTTAGCATACTTTATCGACGGTGTACAACAATATGGCAGTGGACAGTTGGAAGAAACTGTTGCAGCATACGAACGTTTAAAAGAAGTAATCCAAGAAGTTATTTTAGAAACACCTGTAGCTGTAAGTGCAAGTAATCCTGAAACACAAGATACAACTGGAACAGCAGGTAGTATAGATGCTAGTGATTATGCTGGCGAGAGAATGGATGACATTATTAACTATATCCAAAGCGAAGGCACAACTGCACCAACTGAAGTGTTGCCTGATTTTACTTGGGTATCTGGTAATACAGAATTTACAGCGTATGATGAATTGGATCTAGAAGGTCAAATTAACATTGCGCAAAATGTGACAAAATATATCAACCAACAGATCCAATCAAACATTTGGTACGGATTTACTTACGATGACGCTAAGTGTAATAGAGATACACAACTTATTGTTGAGGCAGTGGCACAAGATACATGGGACACTGGTAATAGATATTCACGTAGTGCTGGTCTTGCATATTACACAAGAAACTTACAAGATTCAACACAGCTCAGTATACAAGGACAAGAATTACAAACTATAGCAGCTATTGAGCAAGCAAAAGTATATGCGTTAACTTATATTAGCACATTTGCCGCAGCAATTCAGGATTTTGCAGGCTCACGTTTTGATATTGTTAATACTATTATTAACGATCCAAAAGACTTGCCTGATCCAACTGAAGTAAGTAGTGAAGGTGATATAACCAATGATTTTAAAACAACACCAACTGAAACATTATTTAATGGTGCAACAGCAGTTAATAGTGTCACTGATGTAATTACAATTGTAGGGCACGGGTTTGTTAACGGACAAAAAGTAATTTACGATCCAAATGGAAATCCTCCTATTAAAGGATTAGATGACGAACAACAGTATTATATTAATTTAATCAGTGAAGACGAATTTAAACTAACCTTTGATGACTCACTTGAATTTCCTGTAAAAATTATTGAAGCTAGTACAGGCACACATAAATTCTTATCAGGTGTTATTGAATTCTTTGTCGAAGAAATTTTAACAAGTCACACAACTTATCAAACACTAGAACTTGAATCAGGTTCTGAAGGATTTGAATTTGTTCCAGGTAGAACTATTACAGGTACTACAGGCTCAAGTAATAATAGTGCTATTGTTTTTAGTTGGGAGCCTAGAACTAGAATTCTTGTAGTAAGTATTGAAGAAGTAGCTGTAGGACAAAGTTTGCTACGTATTCAGTTTGATGAAACAAGTACTATTGATGAAGACCATGCTTCGAGTCCAAACACAGTTATAGGCGTAAACGAAGCAGCAGCACGTACTAATCTTGGTACATCTAGTTTTAGTGTCACTGCTACAGATGGTAGTAGTAGTTTAACAAACTTAATTAACTTAGCAGAATCACAGTGTTGGTTCCACAGACCGTCAGTTGTTAACTCATCATCACACACTTGGGAATACGCAGGTTCAGGTACAGACTATAACGCACTACCACAAAACGGTGGTAATACTAGAACAGAGTTTGAACAGTTTGAAGAACTACCAGGTCGTGTGTACTCATCGGGTACAAACGAACTTGGTGACTTTAAAGTTGGTGACTTTATTACAGCGTTCAACAGAACTGGTAATATTACATTTAGAAACAAAGTGCAGGTGGACGAGCTTGATGCGTTGAGATTAAGTCTTTCCGATGTTGCTATTGAAGAAATTTCAACTAGTGTAAACTTAGGCGACGACGAAATTGGCGGCCCAAGTGATGCTAGACTTCCTACACAGTTATCTGTACGTTCGTTTATTAGTAATAGACTAGGCGGCTTTGTTGATAAAACAGTTAGTACAGCAGCCGTTCCAGGTGCTATTGTTCAACTTAATACTAACGGTCAGTTAAATGCAGACTTGATTCCTGCTACTAGACAGTTTACAAATACAAATACAGATGGTTATCAATCAAGACTTGAACAAGTTGATGACATACCGCCAATTGATTTGAAAGCTGGTGACATTGCTACTGAGAATTATGAGCAAGTTGAACTTGCACTTAGTGCTAACTTGTTCAATTCAAAAGACGGTGATGTTATTACACAACCAGGTGTTAATGGTGCTATTGGTTATTCCAAAGGCAATTATAATCTAAGTGGCAACGTACTAGTTGTGACAATTGACGGAGCATGGAATGACGAAGATGATAGTACCGGCGATCCTTGGGAAACAAGCGCAGGAAATCTTTTTGTTAACGGAGTAGATTCGGGTGTTAGCGTAAACTCAAAAGGACCAAGTACCGAAATTATTGATAACTGGTTCTTGCGTAGTTCTAATTCAAGTCAGTTCTTAAACTTAGATCCAATTCCAGATTATGTGTTTACAAGTGTAAACATTACTACTATTGAACGAAATAGTAATGTATCAACAGTGACAACTGATGCAGCACATGATTTACAGATAGGTAATGTAGTACAGGTACTTTGTAATGAAGACGAATCATTTAATGAAAACGGTCTTGTTATAAGCACACCAACAAGTACAACATTTACTATGTCAAATGTTGACACAGCAGATCCAACAAAGTCAAGTGCAAGCGTCACAGGTACAACGAGAACTATTGTCACCAGTGCAGACGGTGGTGCTCAAGGTGCTGTGACTGAATATGTCAAAGGAATTGCAGAAAACTTAGATAATGCAAACTTAGTAGGCGGTAGTGGGTATACTCCAGTGTTGGCTACAGAAACATATCTAAGAGTTCCTTTGCAAGCTAAGACTGGATCAGGTACTGGTGCAAAAGCAGATATTACTGTGACAGCAGGTCAAATTACTGATATTGATATTGTAAGAGGCGGTAGCGGCTATGAAATAGGAGACTTAATTGAAGTTCTTGCAAGTGATGTAGGCGGTACTGGTACTGGCTTTGAAGTTGAAGTCACTAATATTGGAAAACGTGTATATGTAAATATTATCGGCGGCGAATTATTTGTTGCAAGTGTCACAAGTATTGACTTTGTAGAAGACAATACTGCGGTTGCAACTTCTCGTGATATCAACTTAGACGATGTTATTACTCATAACTTCCTTGCAGGCTTGTCAGGATCGGGTGGTTCTGTAAACTACACAGACAGTAGAATTACAATTCCAAATCACGGTTTTGGGCAAGGCGATCCAGTAGTATATGATTCGCTTGCAAACACTCCAATTGGCGGTTTGTTAAATGGATTGACATATTACGTAAAAGTAATCGATGCTGATACTGTAGAACTGTATGAAGGTTTTGCATTATTAAATCAATCAGAATTTACAAGTACTCCAGCAAACAACAATCATAATATTACACGTAAGACTGTAAATATAGTTGATAATAGTATTGTAGTTGAAAATCACGGATTTACAACAGGCGATGCTTTCCGTATTGAAAGTTTAACTGACGGATCAAGTGTAAACGAATTACCAACAATTGAAACTGGCGATCCAATTCCAAGCGGTTCGAGATTCTTTGTAGGTTCGGTGACAGACAACTCATTTACTATTCACTCATTACGTAGTGATGCACTTAATAGTATTAACGATCTTGTCACTAATGCTATTGTAATAATTTCAACAGGCGAAGGTAGCGCAGAAATTATCCAAAACAACACACAAGTTAACAGTGTTATTAACACTTCTAGTAGATTAATTGAAAACTGGAATACACTTGCTGTGACAAACATTGACGCAGAAAATATTATTTCTGGTACAGTATCTCCAAGTAGATTAGCATTTAGCGGTGTACCTAATAGTGATACAGCGTTATTTGGTGATAGTAGTTATAAAACTGTAGTACAAAGTTTGAAAAAAGCATCAACAGTTGATAACCCAATTAGTTTAACAGGTAATAGTTTAAGTGGCGAGTTCTACGGTGATCCAGTTAATATTGGTATTAGTAATGTTGATTATGATCCATTAGGAACATTCTCAGGACTAGGTGTTAGTAGATTCTTACAAACACAATTTGATATCGACACAGGCGGTAGTGGTCAAGTATTCATCAAAGACGGTGTTGTTGATGCAGGTACACTAGATGGATTAGATAGTGCTTATTTCTTAAATCCGGCTAACCTTACAAGTCTTGTTCCTGTCACAAAAGGCGGTACAGCACTTGCAACATATAGTGTTGGTGATATTATTTACGCACAATCTGCTGCAAGTTTAAATCAATTAGGAATTGGTAGAAGAAACAACTTCTTAAAATCAAGCGGCGAGGTTCCTGAATGGGGTACTGCACTTGATCTTGCAGAAGGATTGGATATTGGTTCTGCTGCACTTACATCAAAAAGTACAGGCGCAGGTAGAATATATAACGAAAACGTCACAAGTTTACAAATTGGTGCTGCTGCTACAAATATTACAATGGGCAATGGCGATGGCCCGAGAGACTTATTTCCGTTTATTGCTAGTTATGAAGCAACTGTTAGTAGAGATGTTGTTATAAACCTTGGTACAACAACTGGAACAACTTCCGAAGTCACACAGAACGGTTTTAACGAAGTTATTATGGCTGATACTACTGGCATACTATCAGGTATGCTTGTATCTGGAAGTAGTAGTATTCCTGCTAACACAACTGTTAGTGGTGTTACTGACGATGCTATATATCTAAGTGCCGAAACTACAGGTAGTATTTTAACTAGTACAACACTAGGCTTTACCTTTACACCGTTTACTTTAGGTATTAACCCAGGTGATACTATCAATATTGGTGCTAGTTCGGTGACAAACTTAGATGGTACATGGCCAGTAAGTGGTGCAACAGGAAATGCTACATCATTTACAGTTAGAACAGCAGACCTTGTGACTGCATTAGAAACTGATATTCCAGCAGGTACAAATACTATTAATAACAATTTAGTTTTGAAAAACTCAAGTATTATTATAGGCAATGGCGAAACAAGTCTATCGCCAAGTAATGCTGTTATTAAAAGCACAAGCGGACTAGGAACAGATGTAGCAGGTGGTGATTTAACACTACAAGCAGGCATTGGCACCGGTAATGCAACAGGCGGTGATTTTATTGTAAAAACAGGTGAAACAGCAACTACAAGTGACCTACAGCATACTTCAACAGAGCGTATGAGAATTGACACATACGGCGATACTGATTTAAATGGCTACACTGACTTTACAGATACAACTGCTATTAAAGTACCAGTAGGTACAACTGCACAACGTCCAGGTGAAGCAGGACAACGTGTTCCTGTCACAACAGGTCAAGTGCGTTTTAACTCAAGCGATGTTGCATTTGAAGGATACGATGGCACAGCATGGGCTACACTAGGTGGTGTCAAAGATATCGATCAAGATACATTTATTAGAGCAGAAACTGCATCTGGCGATGACAACGATCAGTTAGATTTCTTTACTGCTAATGTACAACGTATGCAGATTGGTGCTACTGGTAATTTAGCATTTGGTGATGGATTAGATAAGTTTACAGTTGCATTTACAACTGGTACTGCAAATTTTGCAGGCGATCTAGTTGTAGAAGGCGATTTAACAATCAACGGTACAACTACAACACTAGATACTACAACACTAATAGTTGAAGATAAAAACATCGAATTAGGCAATGTTGCAACACCAACAGATATTACTGCAAACGGTGGCGGTATTACATTGTTAGGTGATACTAATAAAACTATGTTGTATAATGTGACTAATGCAGCATGGCAGTTTAGTGAAAATGTAAACATTGCTAATGCTAAAGTTTATCGTATTAATAACAGTGATGTTCTTAGTGCAACTACATTAGGATCAGGTGTTGTAGCATCTAGTCTAACAAGTGTAGGACAACTTGCAGCTGGTAGTATTGATACTAGTTTTGGCAATATCAACATTGGCTCTAGTACATTTACTGGCAACGGTAGTGGACTTACAACACTAAATGCAAGTGAATTAAAGAGCGGAACTGTTGACGGAGCTCGACTAGGTGGCAACCAAAGTATGGCAGGTGTCAAGACATTTACTGATACTAGTGCTGCAACAAACACTACAACCGGTGGGGTACGTATAGGCGGCGGATTAGGCGTTGCAGGAGATGTATATGCTGGTACTTTAAATACTGCAAACGGCAGTGGTATTTTAGCGTTAAATGCAACAAACTTAGGTTCGGGCACTGTTCCAAACGCACGTATCACAGGTACTTATAGCAACTTAACTGGCACAGGCGCATTAGACGCAGGTCAAATTACTTCTAACTTTGGCAATGTTAATATTGGTACAAGCACATTTACTGGTAATGGTAGTGGACTCACTGATGTAGATGCAGAAACATTAGATGGTATTAACGGAGCAAGTTTCTTACGTAGCGACGAAGCTGATACAATGACAGCATTACTTACTATGAGCCATGCAGGCGACGAAATGATTCGTTTGGCAGATACAAGTGCAAGTGGATCTCCATACATTAGTTTCTATCAAGCAACAGATCGCAGAGGTTATATACAATACGCAGACAGCGGCGACAAGATTCAAATTGTCAACGAAGGCGGTAATACCAGACTTGAAATCGACAACAGCTCAACTGGTCTTAAATTTAACGATGGTGCAGCTACATATACTGTTTGGCATGCTGGTAATGACGGCGCAGGTAGTGGACTAAATGCAGATGAGTTAGATGGTCTCAGCAGTGGAAGTTTCATACGTAGCGATGCCAATGATAGTTTCAGTGGAACTATAACCGGTGCTGGTACTATTAATATTACTGGTAATATTACTGCTAATTCCTTTACAGGTGATGGTAGTGGTCTATCAGGTATTAGTGCAGACGATGCTAACACACTTGACGGATTAGATAGCACACAGTTTTTACGTAGTGATACTGCTGATACAATGACCGGTGTACTTACTCTAAATAGCAACCTTGTTATGAATGGCAATGGATTAGCTATACGTTGGAACGCTACTGAAACTGGTGACGTTGCTATGATGGGATATAGTGAAAACTGGTATCTATTTGAACCAGAAGATACTGCTGGTACACAGGTTCCAGGTGGCGGTAGGCAATGGATGAAATATACCGATGATACCGGTTTAGATGTTCTTGGTTATGTACAAGCTACTGGAGAAATTACTGCATATTCAGATGCTAGAATCAAAGACAACATTGAAGTTGTTGCAGATCCGTTATCGAAGATATTAAGTATCCGTGGTGTGACATTTACTCGTACTGATCAAAAAGACACTGAGACAAGATATATGGGTGTTATTGCACAAGAAATTGAAGAGTACTTCCCAGAAGTTGTAAACACAACAGACGATGGTATTAAAACTGTAAGCTATGGTGCAATGGCAGGTGCCTTTATAGAAGCATTCAAAGAGCAACAAACACAAATTGATGAACTTAAAGCAATGGTAGAAAAACTACTAGATAAATAATAGGGTAGCCAATTTATTGGCTATCTTTCATTGACACAAAGTAAATAGTGTGTTATTGTATAATAATAAATAGGATTCGTAATGGCATTACCGGCAACAGGCAATACAATATCAATGAGTGATATCCGCAACTATTTTGTTGGCGGAGGCTTTGCGAGTAGCTATACTATTAGTGTATTGGGAACATATATCGGTGTTAGTGCAGGTACTACTATTAGTATGAGTAGCACATTTGGCGGATACTATTTTCCAATTTTACCTTAAGGAACACACAATGAAAACACTATACGAAGTACTAAATGTAGATTTAGCACAAGAATATACCAAAGAACGTAAAAGGATAGCAGCAACATCACTTAACCTTGATGGCGATCTTCACGAAGAAGTTTTTGCAGCAATCAACGAAATGGACATTCCAAATGACGATGATAGACTACATTGGATCCAAAAACTTGGAAGAGCAGCAGGTGCAGACCTACTTACACTAGGAAAAGTACAGCCAGAAAACATGATTAAAATGGCAAGTTTATCTGCAGACGACTTTCAAGAGTGCGTAAAAGTTGCAACAGGTTCTGCACGTGATTGGAATCAATTAACAATTGGTGCTGAAAAAGATCTTAATCAGGAAACAATTCCAAACACAATGCTCTAATGCAATTAAGTATTTGTGTCCCAGCAGGCGACAAAGTCCACACAGTATTTGCAAAAAGTTTAGCAAATCTAACAAGTCGCTTGACAAAATTATCAATAGACTGGAACTTGCACATTGTAAGTAGCAGTGTAGTTTGTGAATCACGTACTCAGTTAGCAAAAGAAGCACTGGGCAGTGATGCTACACATTTACTATGGTTAGACAGTGATATGTACTTTCCAGCAAGTGTTGTATTAGATCTGTTATCTCATAAAAAAGATATTGTTGCTGCAACATATAGCACAAGATATGCTCCGTATCGTAATGTTGCATTTACAAATTCAAATGATACAAACGAAAGACTTGATATTAATAATGGGTTGCATAAAGTTTGGGCAGTAGGTATGGGTTGTATGTTAGTCACACGACAAGTATTTGAAGATTTACCCAAGCCTTGGTTTGCACACGAATATAATAAAACTTTAGATACACACAGCGGCGAGGATATATACTTTTGTAATCAAGCAATGCACCACGGTTATGAAGTATACGTTGATGCAGATATTAAACTTGCACACATAGGAATAAAGGCTAATCAATTATGAAAGCAATAGATAGATTCGAACGTTTTGGTAATCCAATGCACAACGGGCAGGATTATTTAAAAAATCATATCTTTGAAAGATATCCAGTTATACACAACAAAACTGAAATATCAGAGTGGCAAGACCGCAGTAAGTATGTCTGGCTAGTAGATCCAACTTTAAAAGTATACGATAGCTTTCCCTGGTTTTACAGACCAAATAAAAATGATGATGTTGCAATACATGCATTTCCTTATGTGTTTGAAAAAAGTCGAGATGTAAAGTCCTGGGACATGGTACAACTAGTTCCAACGCAGCCTGGTGATTACGAAATTAGAAAACATGCACATATCTGTGGACATTACGATCCTACAATGGGAACAGGCAAGTTTGAAATATTTTATATTGGCAAAGACAAAACTGTTTTAAATAAATTAATTGAAAGAAATTTTGATGTACAAGTAGTTGATAATATTACACAAGCCAATGAGCGAAGTTTTACAGATATGTTTTGGGTAGTATACGACGATACTATGATCAGAGATACATTTAAATTTAGCTATGTACCAGACGAGTGGAGTTATGATATTCCGCATGTATTTGGAAACGGAGACATTGATCAGTTAGACGGCATTGTACTATTACCAAAAAAATATAATGCTACTGACAAAGAAGTAAAGCATAGATTTTTTGTAAATAAAAAAGAAGTACGTATTATGGCAAGTAATCCAAAGCCATATGACATTTTTCAAATAAACAATTACAATGATTATTTAGAAGCCATCGAAAAAACTACTACAGATATGTTTTGGGGTTATAACAATCAAATTATTATACACAGCGATTTTAATTTTGATTATTATATTAGTCATCACAGTAGTGATAAAAAATCTAACCATGCATGGCTAAATGGAAATAATTATAATGGTGTGTTTTTGTTTAGTAAAACCAATCCTGTATCAGAAGAAGAAATACTTTTTAGAGATATAAAAGAAAAAATTGAACACGACACAATTGCAAGTATGCCTAAAGATTTTGAAAAGTTTAAGATAGATACATACGACGAATATAAAAATGCATTAGATGTTTGCAGCAGTGATATGTTTTGGGTTATACCAAATGATGTAGATATTGCTGAAGATTTTACATGGGACAAATACTTTCACGATCAAGAATCATTCGATATGAAAACCAATCATGTGTTCCTCAATGGAGAATCATATGACGGTATTGTACTAATGTGTGCAAAAGCAGAAATTACAGAAAAAGAATTTGAACACAGATTTTATGTAAACAAAAAAGAACACGAAGTCGTAGCAAGTACACCTAAACCTTATCAGAAATTTACTATTGACAGTTATGAAGATTATACCGAAGCACTATATAATTGCGATACAGAAATGTTTTGGAGTGTACCAAGCGATGTAGAAGTTGCTGAAGATTTTGATTTTAATTTGTACTTTGATCATCATAATACATATGATAGAAATATAAATCATGTATTTCTAAATGGCGAAAACTATGACGGTATTGCACTGTTTAGTAAAAATGTTCTAGTAAGTGAAAAAGAAATTGAGCATAGATTTTTAATTAAAAAGAAAGAACACGAAGTTGTAGCAAGTACACCCAAGCCTTATCCTATCTATACAGTAAACAATTATCAAGATTATTTAAATGCAAAAAAAGATTGCAACTATGATTTATTTTGGATGGTAAATGACAGTTTCCTGCCTGTAGAAAACTTTGACTGGAACTTTAATATTACACATCATAATCAATATGAACGTAAAATTAATCATGTATGGAAAAATAGAGACTACTTTGATGGTATTGCTCTTACTAATAAAAAATTAAATATTAGTCAACGTGAAATTGATTATAGATTCTTTGTCACTAAAAAAGAATATAACGAAATAGGCAGTATGCCCAAGCCTTACGATATTGTGTTTATTAGTAATGGCGAACCTAATGCTGATGATAATTTTGATTTATTAAGCGAAACGTTTCCAAGAGCAAAACGAGTTATGGATATCAAAGGTATTCATGCAGCACATAAACGTGCAGCTGAGTTAGTTGAAACAGACATGTTCTGGGTAGTCGATGGTGATGCAGAAATAATTGACGGATTTGATTTTAATTATTATGTACCTGCTTATGACATTGATGGTAAAGATACTGTGCATGTATGGAGAAGTTTAAATCCAATTAATGGACTTGTTTACGGATACGGCGGTGTTAAATTATTACCTACTAATCTAACTAGAAACTTAGATCAAACTACTACTGATATGACAACAAGTATTAGTGATAAGTTTAAAGGCATAGAAGAAATGAGCAACACAAGTGTATTCAACACAGATTCTTTTAGTGCATGGCGCAGTGGATTTAGAGAATGTGCAAAACTTTCAAGTAGAACTATTGCTAGACAAAAAGATGACGAGACTGAGTTTAGATTAGATGCATGGTGTACACGAGGTGCCGATAAACCATTTGGCAAAGCAGCTATTGCTGGAGCAAAAGCCGGTAAGGAATTTGGTGAACTAAATGCAAACAATCCAGATGAGCTAGTAAAAATTAATGATTTTGAATGGTTAAAAGATGAATTTAAGAAATTATATCAATAACTTGTAAAACAGTTTTTAGTTTATTTTGATTAATTTTGCTTCTAAGTGTATTTTGCAAACCGTGATGTAATGGCTTTGGCCATGAGCCAAAATTTACCCATGCATACCCATCGTGTTCAGAATTTAATTGTGGAATAAATTCCTTTTCTATTACACATAGATATGTATGAAAATGAAAGTGCTCATCGCTACTAATAAAAGTTTCTAATGGTATAGTTTTTTTAATATTGGGCACAAGACCTATTTCTTCAGAAATTTCACGTTGCAACCCTTCCCACGGAGTTTCTTTGCCTTCATTAGTTCCGCCAACTAATCCCCAAAGATTCTTTGCTTTACTTTGTGTTCTATGAAGAAATAAAAATCTTTTTGTTTGTAGTGAATAAAATAAAGCACCGCTACATATAATACTATTCATAAAAATAGTTATCTTACAGTGTTATACTCCAAGTGCCTCTTGGATAATAACCGTCTATTGCAGTTTGCCAATAATAATTATTCCAGTAGTATTGTTGTCCAGTTGTTATATTTGTGACATATGTAGTTTCGTTCTCGGTACTACCATCCCAAATAATATTCCATTTAGATCCGTCCCACTCAACTATATCATTTGCATCTGCAACAAAGTCACTATTATCTGCATTTTTCCAAGCTGCTGCACCGTCTTCGTTTAAATTTAAAATATATTTAACTTCGTCACCTGCATTGTAAGGAACATCTAATGTAATTAAAAATTTGTCACCTGCATTAGAGCCTGCTGCTGCAACAGCTACTCCGTTTACATAAACATTAAAACTTGTGACTGTTTCGTCGCCAATGCGATCTCCAAGAGAACTTGATAAAATATTAAAGTCTAAATCGGTATGGATTTTATTATCACTGTATGTTGCTTCAAAAATTCTATCAACTTTAAATCCTAATGGTCCTAATAATATTATACGTGAACCGACTGCCTTTACACTACTAGGATTAAAATCAATTGGATTAACAATATAATCTATTGTTCCGTCAGTTTTAGTCGGTCCTTCTATTAAAGTATTACTAGGTAAAGTATCTGCGTCCCATACTATATCTATAGTAAATGTATCTCCTGGTGTAATTGTAAATGTTCCTACAACTTCGTTATTTAATTCTGCTCTACGAATTCTAATTTGACTTATTCCTGGTTGGAACTTTGCCGGAAGTTCGGCTTCTATTATATTCAGCCAATTTATTTCGCCTACACGTAATTTTTTATTTTGTGCAAGTTGTGCAGTTTCTTCTTGTACAATAATATCAAAGTTTCTATAACTTGTCACCAATGGATTAGTAAGATCTAATCTTCCAAGTCCAACACTTACGCTGCCTTGATCAACAACACTTCCATCGGGCAATACAGTTGTGCCACTTACTGCACCTTGATCTGAATCTGCAGGCGGATTGAATCCTTCTAAACTAATACTTCCTGCTTCTGAATTAAAGATTCCTGTAATGATATCAGTAATAATTCCTAGTTTTTTAACTTTAGTTGGCGGCGAAATGTATATAGGTGCAGTAAAGCCAATTGTAGCAACATCAATATCATCCTGTGTTCCTACCGGTATACTTCTACTACTAAAATTTATATCTTCCAAATACAGTGTTGTTAAACTTGTCCAGTCAACATAGTTGTCTGTTGTTTGAAATTCCAAGTCTGGATTAAACAACATAAAGATTTGTTCTAGTATTTGCAACTTTTGCTCAGTACTTGTACTCCAAACATCTATGTTTATTGCAAGAGTATACGGTGTAGGGTGTAATCTTTCTACTGTATACCCTTTTGCCTGCTGTGACAAATACGAACTTGTATTACTATCAAATTCTTTTTCACGCAAGTTTATTTTACTGATATAACTGCTATCGCTTAGTCTTGCTCTATCCATTTGTAAACTTGTAATGTAAACACCAATGCGCGGAGCACTAGGTAATTTGTTTTCTGAATTTTCTCTTATGATACTACCAACTTGTCTTGTAATATCTCCATACATGCACGGAACTCTTGTTAAATCGCCATCACCGTCTTGATAACTAAAGTTGCTAAACACTCTAATTATTTGCGTAAGGTATCTACGTATTTGTCCATCATAAAAAAACTGCATTAATTACTTGCCTTTGCTCTTAGTGCTTTACTTAAAGCCTGTCTTTCAATTACTTCTTCGCCAGCAATTGTATTTACAGTAGTATTATTAATAAATGTTCCTTTTAGAGTATCTCTAGTATCATCATTTGTCATAGTTGTTCTTACAGCATCTTCTATTTTCGTCCAGCTGTTTCCGTCATATCTAAACAGTCTATTTGGTAGTAAATCTGTTCTTAAAAAATAACTACCAACAGCAGGATTGTTAGGAAATCCAGTACCTTCACCAAACGGTGCACCATTAGGTGGTATACCGTCACCTACGAGATACCCTTGATATCCGTTGCCGTCAGGTGTGATAAAAACTGTATCTGATGATATAGTACCATCGACTAATAAGTCTTCATAGTCTACACTTAGTAAGTTCATTTCGTCATTTTCGTTTACTGAAAGAGTATAAAACTGTATAGTACTATAACCACTTTGATTTGCATATTCTTCTGCTTGCGCAATTACAGCATCGTTAATTTGCATTTCTTTTTCATATGTACTTAATACATCACGTAATGTACTTCCGGCTTCGTCGCCTGCATCAAGGTCTAATATATCTTTGTATTCTTGCGAATCCATTATTTGTTTTACTCTAACTCTGTATAGATGAGGATACCAAGTTTGGCTAAATCCTTCTGCTGCTCTAGTCACTTCATCAACTACATAAAATCTTTTTAATGCTACACTATAATCGTTTGCTGCGTATTCGTCAATTAAATGAGGTAGTTCAAATACATCACCTGGCATAATTTTTCTACCTAATGTTTTGACACTACTATTAATATGCATTGTCATAAACAGTGTATCATTTTGTAAAAATAAACCAAACTGACTTAGATCAAAGTCTTGATCTTGTACATTATAGTGTGCTCTTACATTATAGATATCGGGATCGTATTTTCTGTCTCGGTTTTCTAAAAACAATAAATCTTGTATATTAGTATCTGCTACAGCATCATATGCTGGTTGTTCAGGAGTGGCATCATCAGCACTTACAGATTTGGGTCCTAAATACTTGTGTATTAGTAAATCTGTTCCTCCTACGGTAAATTGTTCATAGATCATCTTATCTAAGAAAAAGTAATCGTTTGACCTCTCCGGCCTGTATAGACTTAAACGTGGCATACTTATATTTATGATAAATACTGTATGGAGAACTTTGATGGTAGACAGCAACTTAACAACAGTAAAACAACAGGTATTTGATTATGTAAACGCAATGCTCGGCGGCGGAATGGTTGATGTCGAACTTGATCCAATTCATTATGAAACAGCGTTGACTAAATCTTTAACCAAATATAGACAACGTAGCGAAAATAGTGTAGAAGAAAGTTATGTCACTATAAAACTAAATCAAGATCAAAATGTTTATACTCTGCCTCAGGAAATTATTGAAGTAAGAAAAATTCATAGACGAAGCGTTGGTAGTAGACTTGGCGGACTTGGAGGTAGTAGCGGCGGCAATCCAATATCTACACAGACTATTACTGCTACTGCTGGACAAACAGAATTAACTGTAAATTATAATTTATTATCAGTTGCTACAATTAGAGTTGAGGTAAATGGAGTTGCTACCACCAATTTTACTACCGATAGTGGACAAAATACAATAACATTAGTAAATCCGTTAAATGCCGGAGATGTTGTAGGAATAAAACTTTTTCCAGAAGGCGAAAATTTAGGTGGCAGTTTATTTGAACCATTTAATTTAGCATACACAAATACTTATTTGTTAGCAGGTTCGGGTATTGGAGGATTAGCAACTTATGATTTCTTTGCTCAACAGCAAGAATTAGTAGGACGTATGTTTGGTAGCTTTATGGAGTTTACATGGAATCAAACTACAAGTAAATTAACCATACTACAACGCCCGAGATCAGAAGAAGAAGTTATGTTGTTTTGTTATAATTATCGCCCAGATGATCAGTTATTAAGAGATTACAAGTCGCAACAGTGGCTTAAAGATTATACGCTGGCAAGTTGTAAATATATGCTAGGAGAAGCACGTAGTAAGTTTGCTACAATTGCTGGTCCAGGCGGCGGCACATCGTTGAATGGCGACACTCTAAAGAACGAAGCAATGCAAGAAATGGAAAAGCTAGAAGCAGATTTATCCATGGCTGTAGCAGGCGGTACAGGATACGGATTCTTAATTGGATAAAGTAAAAAAGGTTATTGCCGGCGGTTGTAGTTTTACAGCAGGATCAGAATTAAAAGATTGGAATGCACAACAGCCTAACGTAGGAATTTTAAGACCTCGTAGCGATTTTACATGGGCTAATTGGCTACAGAAAAAAATATACAAAAACGCAACTGTAGACAACACAGCTATTCCTGGTAGCGACTACGGCGGATGTGTTAGGCGTGTAATTTTTCAAACTAACAAAATGTTAAAAATATATAAACCTGACGAAATAGTTGTTTGTATTATGTGGACAAGTATTTTACGCAGAGAATATCCGAGAATAACTCCAATTAATATGGAAACATTCAACGACGACGAAGATAAATTTTTTAGTTCGCTTCCTTCAGATGGAGACGGTTTAAAGAGTTATTGGTCAATTAGATCAGGAATAGAACGTAGACAATATATTTCCGACGAACATTTAAATCGTACACTTATTGAGTTTTACACAAGACGTGCAACTGCTGACAATCATATATATTATCCTTTACAACAATTAGAATATCTTACTAGTTGGTTAAAAATGCACAATGTTAAATTTTATTATACATGCGCTTTTAATGATTTATTAAGTCTTGAACATCATCGGCCTAATATATTTTATGAAGACATGAAACAAAGATTAGATTTAAAAAATATTGTTCATAGAGAAGACAATGAGGGTTTCTATGAATGGGCTAAAAAACACAATTACAAATGTGGAGAAACAGACCATCCATTAGAAGCAGCACAAGAAAAATGGGCTGATTTATTTTCTAAATACATAGTTGACAAAAACAAAACTATATAGTATAGTTAGTGTATGCGTAAGAAAAAGTTATTAGTAATAGGTCACGGTAGACACGGTAAAGATACTGTGTGCGAAATTCTAAGAGATGAGTACGGGTACACATTTGAAAGCAGTAGCAAGTTCTGTTCAAAGTTATTTATCTATGACGATTTAAAGGACAAATATGGATATGCTAATGAAGAAGAGTGTTATGCTGACAGGCATAGTCACAGAGCAGAATGGTATAATGCTATCTGCGATTATAATGTTCCTGATGCAGCGACTCTAGGTAGAGAAATGTTTACTGCCTATGATATCTATTGTGGGCTACGCAACAAGCGTGAATTTT